>ERZ835980.20-NODE-20-length-190962-cov-12.922271_pt1 | contig 190962 bp, 213 predicted proteins | sample MGYA00519943_ERZ835980 | MGnify/ENA primary metagenome ERZ835980 (study PRJEB31850, sample SAMEA3708791) | human gut metagenome | biome: human gut; feature: human-associated habitat; material: faeces | place: China | collected 2014 ... | reverse complement strand
AATACCGGCGACAATACCGGCGATAATACCGGCGATAATACCGGCGACAATACCGGCGATAATACCGGCGATAATACCGGCGACAATACCGGCGAAGAATTAGAAGCATTAAAAGAAAAAGCAAAAGGACTAGGTATAAAAAATGTTCACAATATGAAAAAAGAAACACTAATTGCAAAAATTAAAGAAATAGAAGATACTGAGGTAGAAAAAGAAAATCCAGAAAATGAGTAGGTGATTATATGAATATTCTTAATGAAATAAAAAGCCGAACAGAAATAAATATGGGATTGTTTGTAGAGCGTTTACAAAATGAATTAAAAATAACAAACATTCAAGATGAGACAAAAAGAAATGCTGCAAAAGAACAGTTATTATATTCAATAAGTGATACAATGTGTATTATTTTAGATACAACACATCTTTCTTCTATACCAAAAAGCTTATATACTACATGGATTAGAATGACAAAAGATTATTGGTATTTAAATGGATATGATAATCAGTTTGTTAAAAATATAGATGTAAATTCCTCAAGTGATATGAATATGAAAGTTAAAAGCATACAAGAGGGAGATACAACTGTAGATTTTGCAGATGCAACATCAGTAAATATAAATGGAATAATATATAATACAGGAACATTAGAGTTCTCAGAAGATGTTTTAGTAGAAAAATATAAAAAAGATTTATACAGACATCGAAAGATGAGGTGGTAGTATGAATCCGTATTTAAATATTGCTAGACAGGCAATTGAAAAATTATATGATGGCAAATGTGATATTATTGAATATAAATCAAATACGAATCCAAAAAATAATAGAACTAATTTTAAAGAAGAGACTGTACTAGAAAAGCAACCATGTAAGCTATCTTTTGAGGATATTAATGCAAATAATGAAACCGAAAATCAATCTAATGTTATTACAAAGGTCAAATTGTTTATTGCTCCAGAATTAAATATAAAACCTGGCTCTAAGATAATTGTAACTCAAAAAAATAGAACTACCGAATATAAAAATAGTGGAGAACCAGCAGTATATGACACACACCAAGAAATTATGTTAGAAAAATTTAAGGGGTGGGCATAATGGCTAGATGGGGAAGTTGTGATTTTAAACAACTAGAAGAGTTGGCAAAAAAAATAGAAAAAATGTCAAAATTCGATGTGCAAAAATTTTGTGAAGATGTTTCTCGAGAGTTGGCTGCTCGTTTATTAGCGAAAGTCATTAAAAGGACACCTGTAGGAGAAGGAACCTTTGAAGTAATAAAAAAGGATGGTAGCTATAGAACTTATAAAATAAAAAATGGAGGAACATTAAGGAGAGGATGGACAGCAAAAACACAAGAAGAAGCTGAGGGAGGAAAAGTACCAAATGCAAAGGAATATGCAGACTCTTTAAAGATACTCAGACTTGGCAATAATTATATTATAATTGTGAAAAATCCAGTAGAATATTCATCTTATGTTGAATTTGGACATAGGCAAGAACCTGGAAGATTTGTTCCCGCTTTGGGCAAGAAATTAAAATCTGCCTGGGTAAATGGACACTTTATGCTTACTATATCAGAAAAAGAATTAGAATCACAATTGCCTAAGATTATAGAACGCAAATTGACTAAATTTATGGAGGAGTGTTTTAATAATGGTTATTGATAAAATAGTGACAGGGATTTCCTTAAAAATTAGAAAAATATTTGATGTATCCTATAAGGTATATGATGATAATGTTCAGCAAGGTATGGAAAAACCTTGTTTTTTTATTAATTACTTAGATGGAAATGAGAATCGAGATATAGGTATAAATAAAAAAAATTATATAGATATACTTCATTTTGATATTACAGGTTTTTCAAAAAATGATGATACACCAAGTTTAATGGAAATGGCAGATAAGTTATATGATTTAGAGTATATAACTTTAACTAATAATGCACTAATTAGAGCAGATAAAATGCAATCTAAAATTGAAGATGGAGTGTTACACTTTTTCATTGACTATAAATTATTTATATGTAAGGGAGAAAATGATAATACACAGATGAACAATTATGATCTTAATGGGGAGGTTAAAAAGGATGGCTAAGGGAAAAAAAGTAGAAACTATAATTGAAGATAGATTTACTAAACAACAAATAGTAAATTCAAAAAAATTTAAAGATAATGTCGATTTACTTAATGCTTTATTAAAAGATGATAAATTATATACATTAGAAGAAGTAAATAAGACAATAGAAGATTTTAGGAAAGGAAAGGTGAATTAATATGTCATTAGGAGGAGGAACTTTTACAGTCCAAAACAAAAAAATACCTGGTGCATACATTAATTTTGCATCACAAAAAGCGGCTTCTGCAGTTGCAGGAGATAGAGGAATTGCTGCATTAGCACTTGAACTTGATTGGGGAAAAGATAGCCAAATAATAGCAGTAACAGGAGAAGAATTTGCAAAAAATTCTTTAGCCTTATTTGGATATGAATATTCAGATCCAAAATTAAAAGGACTAAGAGATTTATTTAAAAATATCAAGAAAGCATATTTATATAAATTAAATGAAGGAGAAAAAGCTACAAATGATATTGCAACAGCTTTATATTCTGGAACACGAGGAAATGACTTGAAAATTATCATACAAAAAAATGTTGATGATAATAATAAATATGAAGTAATAACGATGCTTGGAACAAAAGAAGTTGATAAACAAATCGTAAAAACAGCAAGTGAATTAGTTGCAAATGAATTTGTTTCATTCAAAGCTACTACACTGACTGTTACAGCAGGAACAGCACTAGCTGGTGGAACAAATGGAACAGTTAGCTCAACAGCTCATCAAGATTTTCTAAACAAACTTGAATCTTATTCATTCAATGCAGTTGGATGTTTATCTAAAGATACATCTATAACAGGCTTATATGTTCAATATGCAAAAAGATTAAGAGATAAATTAGGTATTAAATTTCAAGCTGTATTGTATAACACATCTGCTGATTATGAAGGAGTTATTAATGTAAAAAATGCTGCAGATGAATCAGATATAGGAATGATATATTGGGTTACTGGCGTAATTGCAGGTTGTGAGATAAATAAATCAAACACCAATAAGACATACGATGGAGAATATACACCTAAAACAGAATATACACAAGCACAACTAGAAACAGCAATTGATAGTGGAGAATTTGTTTTACATCAAGTAGGTGACCAAGTTAGAGTTTTAGTGGATATAAACAGCTTAGTAAATACTACTGATGAAAAAGGTGAAGAGTTTAAATCAAATCAAACTATAAGGGTATTAGACCAAATTGCAACAGATGTAGCAAGTGTATTTAATTCAAAATACATAGGAAAAATTGCAAATAATGAGTCTGGAAGAACCTCATTATGGAATGATATAGCAACATTATTTAAATCATATCAACAGATACAAGCAATAGAGAATTTTAAAGACACAGATATCGCAGTAGCAATTGGAAATGATAAAAAATCCGTAACTATTGATGCTGCAGTACAAATAGTTAATGCTATGGAAAAATTATATATGACCGTAGTTGTAGAATAAAAGAGGGCAGTACATGTTCTCTTAATTTATTTTAAAGGAGGAAATTTATTATGTCTGAAATTAATATGAATGCTAAAGATGCTATTAGCGCAAAATTGGCAGACTGCTACGTAACTATCGAAGGAAGAAGATATTTACTAATGCAAGCAAAAGATTTTGAAGCAAAATTTGAGAAAACTAAAAAGGAAATAAACATATTAGGAAAAACAGGTGCTGGAAATAAATCAACTGGCTGGAAAGGTACAGGAAAAATGACAGTATATAAAAATACATCTATTTTTGATGAGCTTATGGAAAGATATAAAAATTCGGGAGAAGATGTATATTTTGATACTCAGGTAACAAATGAAGATCCAACATCATCAGCAGGTGCATGTTCAATGATATTTAAAGGTTGCAATATCAATGGTGGAGTATTAGCATCATTTGATGTAGATGGAGATTTTCTAGAGCAAGAGATTGAATTTACATTTGAAGATTTTGCAAATCCAACTAAATTTAAAGTTTTAGATGGAATGGAATAAAAATAAATAAGAAAGAAGGAATATTATGAGCAATTTACAAGCTTTTATGATTGAAAAGAAAGAAGAAGTTTTTGAATATGTAGCTTCTAAAAACTTCAAGGATGAAAATGGAAAGCCTATCCCATGGAAATTAAAAACTATAACTGCAAAAGAGAATGAAGATTTAAGAAAACAATGCTATAGACAAGTTATAGTACAAAATGGAAAGAAAAAAGGATATCAACAGCAATTAGATACAATTAGATATTTGCAATTGCTTACTGATAAATGTGTTATATTTCCGGACCTTCACAATGCAGAGTTATTAGACTTTTATCATGAGATGGACTCTATTGATTTGTTGACAAAACATTTATTAAATGCTGCAGAATATGATGATCTAACAGCAGAAATTCAAAGAATAAATGGATATGAATTAGAAGAAGCGGTTGAAGAAGCAAAAAACTAATTAAAGAAGGCGATTATGAAGCTGTGTATGCTCATTATTGCCTTCAAAAACTTCATAGATTTCCACATGAATTTATAGAATTACCATTTAAAGAAAAAGCTTTTGTTATTGCATCTATTGATATTAGAATTGAAAATGAAAAAGAACAGCAAAGTAAATTAAAAAAATAATGTGGAAATAAGAGAAGGAAGGTGAAACAATGGCAACAATAAAAACTGCTATAATGGTTCAAGACAGTATGTCTCCTGCACTTAGAAGTATGAGCAATGCTTGCAGAATTCTTATTAATAATTTTGAAGATATGCAAACAGCATCATCTAATCCAGTTGATTTACAATCACTAAAAATAGCGAAGGAAGAGTTAAATAATACAAATATGATATTGAACCAGATAGAACAGTCAGCACAAAATGCTAATAATGAAACAAGAAAAATGCCTTCTAACTTTGAAAATTCTAATTTGGCGGCAAATAAACTATTAAATACTATAAAGAATGTTGCAATAGCAGCAGGAGGAATAACAATAATTGGAAAAACAGTTGACTTATCCGATCAAGTTTCTAGCAATAGAGCAAGACTTGAACTGATAGTAGATGATAATGATAGTGTAGAAAATTTAGAAAATAAAATATTTGCGATGTCGAATAGAACTAGATCTTCATTTCTGGATACTACTAGCGTTGTATCAAAATTAGGAATTCTGGCAGGGGATAATTTTAAAAATACAGATGAGATAATTGCATTTACAGAGTTAATGAATAAAAATTTTACAATAGGTGGTGCAAGTATTCAAGAACAAACTTCTGCAATGTATCAATTAACACAAGCGATGGCATCTGGCAAATTACAAGGGGATGAATTCCGTAGCATTATGGAGAATGCACCTTTATTAGCTGAGGCAATAGCAAACTATACCGGTAAATCCAAAGGAGATTTAAAAGAATTATCATCACAGGGCGTAATTACATCTGATATTATAAAAAATGCTATGTTTTCAACAGCAGACCAAATAAATGACAGATATAACAAAATGCCAATGACTTGGGCTCAGGTATGGACAAAAATGAAAAATATAACAATTAAAGCATTAGATCCAGTTTTGAAAAAAATTAATGCTCTAGCAAATAATCAGCAAGTACAGGAAATGTTCAATATGTTTATAGAAGGAGCAAGCTTAGCTGCGCAGGCTGTATTAAGTTTAATAGAAACTGCAGCATGGTTATATAGTATTTTAGAGCCACTTGCACCAGTAATACTAGGAATAGTTGGAGCATATATTGCATTTAATGCAATTTCTGCTATTACAAGTGGAATTCTGACTATATTAGCTATTATACAAAAAGTACAAGCAGCAGCAAGTATGATGCAAGCCGGAGCAACATTATCTGCTACAGCTGCACAATATGGATTAAATACTGCATTATATGCTTGTCCTATCGTATGGATTGTTGTATTGATTATGGCCTTAATAGTGGCACTTACATACTTGTGGTTTACTAACGATAAGGTGGCTTATGCAATTATATATTTATGGGACATGTTAGTTATAGGTGCTATGACTTTATGGCTAGGATGCAAAACAGTTTTTTATGGAATAGTTCTAGCAGCACAATTTATGCTATTAGGAATGATAGGAGTTTGCTATGCATTGTTATCTGCATGGTATGCATTTGAAACAGGATTAGAAGCTGTTGGAGTAGGAATACTGTATATTTTTCAATGGCTGTATAATGGAGTATTAGGAATCGTAAATGGAATAATTTCAATTTTAAATAAAATACCAGGAGTTTCAATAGATTATGCACAATATGCGAATTTCGCAGATAAGGCAATGGAAGGCATGATGGACAATGTTGTAAGAAGAAACGAAGATTTACAAAGCATGCTAGATGATATGAATGAAGTAAATAATTCAATCAACGAAAATAAAGCAAAATTTGCAGCAGATTTAAGTAGCTCAGCTACTGATATACAAAATAAGGTTATAGAGCTAGAAACTACAAGACAAGATAGAACAGACCATAGAAATGATTGGATAAATGGTGCAACTTCAGCTATAAACGATGCCTTAAGTATGGATGGTTTTGATTTTAGTAGCATGGGTGATGGCACACTTGGAGATATTGCTGGAGATACTAAAAAAATAGCTGATAACTCAGAAATATCTGAAGAAGATTTAAAATATTTGATTGATATAGCAGAAAGAGATACTGTAAATAGATTTACTACAGCAAGCGTAAATATTACAATGAATAATAATAATAACATAAATGAAGAACAAGATATTGATGGAATAGTTGAAAAACTAGCTACCAGATTAGAAGAAGAATTACAATCCGTTGCGGATGGAGTTCATACTTAGGAGGGAGGAAAAAATGGCATATTATTTTTATTTAGGAAATACATTATTACCTATTGCTCCCGATAAATTATCATTAAAAATAAGTAATAAAAATAAGACTTACGATTTAATTAATAACCAAGAAATAAATGTTTTAAAAAAACCAGGCTTGACAGAAATTGAATTCAAAGCATTACTTCCAAACACAAATTATCCCTTTGCAACATATAAAAATGAATTTCAGCCTGCAGTATATTATTTAAATATACTAGAAAAGTTGAAAATAAATAATACTCCTTTTCAATTTATTGTTTCAAGAAAATTACCTAATGGAAAGGTTTTATTTGATACGAATATAAAGGTTTCTTTAGAGGATTATAAAATTACTGAAGAAGCAAAGGAAGGATTTGATGTAAAAGTTGAAATAAAGCTTAAACAATATAAAGAGTACTCTACAAAAACTATGCAAATAACTATAAAACAATATAGGCCACCTGTTGTCGAAAGAACTGTTACACCAACGGTAACAGCAACTCAAAAGAATTCGGCTCCAAGTGGTCAAAATTATACTGTAAAAAGAGGAGACTGTTTATGGAATATTTCTAAAAAATTTTATGGAAAAGGAAATAAATATAGAAAAATATATGAAGCCAATAGAGATAAAATAAAAAATCCAAACTTGATATATCCAAATCAGGTACTTTGGATACCAGCATAGGAGGTGTTTGTATGGAGATAGAGTTATTAATTCAAAATGGAAATACTGTATATGCACCCGTTACACAAGATGAAATTGTTTGGACTACAGAAAGAAAATCATCTCCAGGCAAGCTAGAGTTTAAAGTATTGAAAGATAACATAATAAATTATGAAGAAGGAAATCCAATAAGCTTTAAAGTTAATGGAAATAAAGTGTTTTATGGATTTGTTTTTACTAAGAAAAGAGAAAAGGATAAAATAATAAAGACAACAGCATATGATCAATTAAGATATTTAAAAAACAAATCAAGTTATGTATATGTTGATAAAAGAGCCGATGAGTTAGTTAGAATGATCGCAAATGATTTTCAATTAAATGTTGGAACTTTAGAAAATACAAATTATAAAATCGCAAAAAAATCTGAAAGTAATCAGGCTCTTTTTGACATTATTTTAAATGCTTTAGATGAAACAATACAGTACAAAAAGGAAATGTATGTTCTTTATGATGATTTTGGACAAATATGCTTAAAAAACCTAGAACGAATGAAAGTGGGACTTATTATAGATGAAGAAACTGCACAAAACTTTGATTACCAAAGTTCTATAGATACAGATACATATAATAAAGTTAAATTAGTATATGACAATGAAAAAACAGGAAAAAGGGAAGTATATATAGCACAAGATACAAGTAATATGAACAAGTGGGGAGTGTTACAATACTTTGATACTATTGATGAAAAAACAAATGGAGCAGTTAAGGCAAAAACTTTATTAAATTTATATAATCAGAAGACTAGAAACTTAGAAATCAAAAATGCTATTGGAGATATCAGAGTTAGAGGGGGCTCTTTAATAATTGTGAATTTAGATTTAGGAGATGTAAAACTTCAAAATTTTATGTTGGTTGAAAAAGCAAAACATACATTTAAGAATGGAGAACATTTTATGGATTTGACATTAAGGGGGCAAGATTTCATATCACAGTAATTGGAGGATAATATGGCGAGTCTAATAGATGTATTAAAAAGAATTTCGCAGGGAGCTGAAGAAGCATCAGCTCCTTGCAATGTTTTATATGGAATTGTTACAAATACGAGTCCACTAGAGGTTACAGTGGAACAAAAACTTAAATTAACATCTGAATTTTTAATATTAACTAAGAATGTTACTGATTATACTGTAGATGTTACGATAGATTGGAAAACGGATGATAAAACACTTAATGCAAATCATTCACATACGGCAAATGCGAATATAAGTGTTAATTCTAGTATATCTCCAAATCCAGATAATGAAAAGATAACAAATACAGTACAAAGTTCTATTGAAGTAGCAGAAAAATCAATTAACCTATCTCATTCACATAACATTAGGGGAAAGAAAAAAATGACTGTTCATAATGCATTAAAAAAAGATGATGTGGTCATATTGATACAGAAGCGTGGTGGACAAGAGTATATTGTGATAGACAAAATAAAAAGATGAAAGGTGGTTAAGCTAAAATGACACCTAATACTAATAATATATTACAAAGCAATTTAGAAATTGCAACACAACCCAACAAAACATATTGCCTAGATATTGAAAAAAACACAATAACTAGATTTTGTGATGGAATAGAGGCAATGAAACAAACAATTTATTGCATACTTAATACAGAAAGATTTGAACACCTAATATATAGTTGGAATTATGGAATCGAACTTAAAAATTTAATTGGTGAAAGTTCTACTTATGTTGTGCCAGAACTTCAAAGAGTAATAACTGAAGCACTGTTACAAGATGATAGAATAGAAGAAGTAAATAACTTTAATTTTGAAATAATAAAAGATAAATTAATAGTAACATTTAATGTAATTACAACTGTAGGAGAAATAACAATTGAGAAAGTGGTGAGCACATGAATGAAAATTTAGATGAATATTATGAGTATGAGACTATTTTAAACCGAATGTTGGATAAAATACCAGATACATTAGATAAAAGAGAAGGAAGCATTATATATGATGCATTAGCACCTGCAGCTGCAGAAATGGCTCAAATGTACGTTGTTTTGAAAAACAATATAGATTTAGTTTTTGCAGATACAGCAGTGGAGGAATATTTGGACCGATTATCTAATCAAGTAGGTTTGACTAGAAAAGAAGCTACAAAAGCAATCAAACAAGGAAATTTTTATGATGAGAGCGAAAATCTGATGGACATTGAATTAAATTCAAGATTTACATGTAACGATTGCTATTGGAAGATAAAAGAAAAAATTAGTACAGGAATTTATAAATTAGAATGTGAAACTGCTGGACTTACTGGAAATAACATAACAGGGCTGCTAGTTCCTGTTGATTATATTCAAAACCTTGGAAAAGCAACATTAACAGACCTTCTTATTCCTGGAGAAGATGAAGAAAATGATGAAGAATTAAGAAAAAGATATTATGAACAAATTGAAGAAAAATCATTTGGAGGAAATGTTATAGACTATAAAAATAAAACAAAAGACATAGATGGTGTTGGAGCAGTTAAAGTCACACCAATTTGGAATGGAGGAGGAACCGTTAAGCTAACAATTTTGGATAGTAATTTTGACAAAGCAACAAGCACATTGATAGAAACTGTACAAACTGAAATATGTCCAGGATTTTCTGAAGAAGGACTTGGGTTAGCTCCAATAGGACATGTTGTAACAGTAGATACAGTAACAGAAATAAGCATAGAAGTAAAAACGGAAATAACAATAGAAACAACAACCACAAAAGATAAAGTTAAGGAAAATATAAAGAAATCAATTAGTGAATATTTATTAGGATTAAGAAAACTATGGGAAGATACAGATACTACGGTTGTAAGAAAAGCACAAATAGAAGCTCTAATATTAAATACAGAGGGAGTAATTGATGTTACTAAAACACTTATTAATAATCAAAATGGTAATGTTTTATTAAGTAAATATCAAATTCCTATTTTAGGAGAGGTGATCGTAGAATGAATTTAATCAAATATATGCCACCATTTCTAAAAGAAGTTAGAGAATTCAAGGAAATTTTTGGAGCTGAAGACATACAAATTGAAAAATTGAATAATCAAATAAATAGCATGTTGAGAGAAGTTATTGTAAAAACAGCAGAAGATTATGGTTTAAGAAGATATGAAAAAATATATGGAATTACTAGGCCAGCAGAAACTTTAGAGGCAAGAAGAATGGCAATTTTATTAAAAATGAATAATAGAGTTGCATATACTTATAAATGGCTGATACAAACATTAAATGAAGCTATTGGTGCTGAGAATTATAAAATAACAACAGATTTCAATAACTATAAAATGAACATAGAAATTGCATTAAATTATACAGAAGCAGCTGAATTGTTAAAGAATGATTTGGTAAAGCAAATGCCAGCCAATATAGAACTAGATTATAGATTAACAAGTAAAATAAACTGTATCTCAGGAGCAATAATATCTCAACAAACATATATGGTTTTGAACACAGAAAAAATGAAAGAAATGGAAAATGTTAAAATAAACGAGAATAATAATTTTGGATTAAACTTGAGGCAACAGAGTTACATAGATATAAAGGAGTGTGAAAAATAATGGGGTTTGAAAAAGTATATATAACAAAGGATGGTTCTTTGTTAGCTGCAAAAACCCTGCAGGGTAAAAAAGTAGAATTTGACCATGCAGAAATTGGTAGTGGAACATTAACAGGAAATGCAAGAGATAAAAAGGCATTAACAACAAAAGTTCTAGAATGTTCATTAAATAATATAAAAATATTAAAAGACACACAAGCTCAAATATCATTTTCTTTTAGAAATATTGATGCAAATAGTGCGTTTTATTTTAGAGAAATTGGACTTTTTGCAATAGATCCAGACACTAAGGCTAAAGTATTATATGCTTATGCAAATGCAGGAGCTAATGCAGAATACATAAACAATTCTGTAACAGAATTGATAGAAAAAAATATTGATATAACTGTATTAGTAGATAATACGGAAAATATAAATATAACACTTGATCCTAATCAAATATATGTTACAGAAAATGAACTAAAAGAAGCAATAGAAAAAGCAAGAGAGTTTGTAGGAAAAAACTATGGTATAAGAAGAAAAATCAAAGATAATACAAGTCCAGTATGGGAAAGAATTTGTGATAATATAGGACTTGTAGCAAATGCTACAAAAGATGGATCTGCAGTACAAAATGATTTTGATAATATATATCCATGGTCAGACATTAAAACATACAATTATGATACTACAAATAAAAAAGTAAAAGCATATATAGGAGAACCTGGATTTAAATTTGATGGAACAAATGGAGAAGTATTAACAAGGATACCGGAATTCTGGTACAAGAGAGAGATTAAAGAAGATTACGAATATATTTATATTGCTGATTATAATAGAGCAGGATATAAGCATAGTAAAGAGTTCTCAATAGGAAGATATGATATAAGTGTAGATGCTAATGGAAAGGCACATAGTATTAGTGGACAAATACCTGCATATAATAAAACTATTTCTGCTTTTAGAACATTAGCTACAGGAGTTGGTACTGGTTTTGGAATATTAGATACAAGATATTTTATTTTACAAATGTTGTATTTAGTTGAATATGCACATTATAATTCTCAATTAAAACTTGGAAATGGATATACCGGAATGAGAATAAACAATAATGATGTTGCGTTAATTGCAGAAACAAGTACAAATAGATTTATTGTAAATACAAGTGCAGGAAATTCATTTGTCGTAGGACAGATTATATCAATTGGAACTGGTTATAGCAATTTTTCTGTAGCATCAGAAAGAACAATAACAGAAATTGCAGATTTCACAAATGGTACTGTAACAGGTAAAGCTATAAAATTTGATGGAGATCCAGTTAATATAGCAACTACTAATGTTATTTGGTCATCTGCACAAAGAAGCGGAAAGTGTGACACATTAGGAATGAAGTCCGGCTGTCTATCAAATAGTAAAACCTCAGTAATATATAGAGGAATTGAGGATATATTTGGCAATGTATGGCAATTTGTTGATGGAATCAATATTAAAGACTATGTTGCTTATGTATGTGATGATCCAACGCAATATGTTTCAGACAAATTTGTATCACCTTACAAGCAAATAGGATATACAAACTTACAAACTTCTGGTGTGTATCCAAATAGACTTGGATATGATGAAGATAATACTCAAATAGCACTTCCAACAGAAGCTGGAGGAAGCTCTGAAACGGGTACATGTGATTACTATTCATGTTCCGAAGGCAACAGAATTGCCCTCGTGGGTGGTAACGTGGACAGCGGCACGAATGCTGGTTTGTTCTGCTGGAGCTTGTACAACGCTTCTTCGGGTGCGTATTGGAGCGTCGGGGCTCGCCTTCTTAAATACCAGTAAAAGCAGGGGGACTGGGGGACGGCATAGTCCCCCATATAACTGCAATGTAGAGTAGTTAAATTATTTGTAAAGTATATGTATAATAACTATATGGGGATTTGATGTGTGCGGTCCCGCTATTCGGTTTCTTTAGTTTTTTTGCCCTCGTGGGTGGTAACGTAGACAACGGCACGAATGCTGGTTTGTTCTACTGGAACTTGAACAACGCTTCTTCGAATGCGAATTGGAACATCGGGGCTCGCCTACTTATTTTGTTAAATCATTACACATCACTTTCCATAGCACTTGCTAAAAATAATGTCGAAACTGGACTGGCTTAGTAGTTTCTTTTAAGCGAAAAGTCGGTAGACAAAATAAGAAAGCCAGGTATTCAATGAAAAGAATTGGTAACATATATGAACAAATAATAAAAAAAGAGAATATAAGAATAGCTATTATAAATGCATCAAAAGGAAAAAAAGGTAGAAATGGTGTGAATAAAATATTAGATAATATCAGCTTTTATGTTGATGAAATATATGATATGCTTATTAATAAGACATATATACCAAGTCCATATATAAAAATGGTAATTCACGATGGCGTAAGGAAAAAAGAAAGAATAATATTCAAACCAAGTTTCTATCCAGATCAAATCATCCATTGGGCTCTAATGCAAAACATACATTATCTTCTTGAAAGAGGAATGTATGAATATACATGTGCATCTGTACCTAGGCGTGGGATACATTATGGAGCCAAATATATTAAGAAAATATTAATTGCAGATAAAAAGAATACAAAGTATGCTTTGAAATTAGATATAAAAAAATTTTATCCTAACATAGATAAAGAAATAATGAAGAAAAAATTTAGAAAGATTATTAAAGATAGAGATACATTAGAATTAATAGATTTAATCATAGACAGCTCGGAAAGTGGATTACCTATACGGTAACTTCACTTCACAATGGTTTGCAAACTTTTACTTACAGGAATTAGATCATTACATTAAAGAAGAACTAAAGGCTTCTTACTATATAAGATATATGGATGATATGGTGCTATTTCACAGAAACAAGAAAGAGTTGCACAAAATAAAAGACAAAATAGAAATATTTTTAAAACAGGAAAAATTGGCACTAAAAGAAAATTGGCAATTATTTAAAGTTGATGCTAGACCTATTGATTTTTTAGGATATAGATTTTACCGAGGCTATACAACTTTAAGAAGAGAAAATTTTTTAAGAATAAAAAGAAGAGCCAAAAGAATATATAAAAGAAAAAAATTAACTAAAAAAGATGCTTCAGCAATGATAAGCTACAACGGATGGCTTAAACATTGTGATAGTCGTAATTTCAAACAAAGATATTTTAATCCGTATATAAATATTGAAAAATGTAAAGGAGTGTTAAGAAATGCAAGTAGAAAACAGTGTCAAACCAAATAAAAGGTTTATTATTGAAGATTTGGGAAACGGAAAATGTACCGTTTCTTTTTTTTACAATATTGTCGAGGAAATTGTGGGAGAAAATGATAAAAGATATTTATATGATATGTACGCAATAGAACTTGATAATAGAGAAGAATTATCAGAAGAAATAGAAAATAATTATGAACAATGGTTACAATTTGCAAAAAAAGAAGATTATGAAAAATTAGCAGCTGAAGTAAGAAAGAAAAGAAATGAACTATTGAAAGATACTGATAAAGAAATGTGTATAGATAGATTAGGATTAGATATTCCTGCAGAAATATCTATGACTAATCTTATTTCATGTTTAAAGCAATTCTTTGAAGGATTTTCTAATGTCTATAATGGAAAAATAGCTAAATATAGACAAGAACTTAGAGATATTACAAAACAAGAGGGTTTTCCATACAATGTGGTATGGCCAACAAAAGATGAAAATAAGGAGGATTAAAAAACATGGAAAGTATAATAGGTTCAATTATTACAGGTGGTTTAGCACTTGTAGGTGTAGTCTTTTCTAATTTATCTAACAATAAAAAAATCGAAAATAAATTATCAACTCAACAAGCAGTAACAGATACAAAGTTAGAAGAACTTACAAGAGAAGTTAGGGCACATAATAATTTTGCACAAAGAGTTCCTGTTATAGAGGAACAAATAAAAGTTGCAAATAATAGAATTAAAGATTTAGAAAATTTAGAAAGGAGGGAAAAGTAATGACAGTACAATTTTTAGTATATGTTGTAACAACATTATTTACTTATATTGCAGGAAAAGTGTCAAAACACTTTGGCTGGAATTATGATTTACCTATAACAGTTCAAAATATAATCATAATTGCAATTGCATCAATAGTAGGTTGCTTAATACATATAGAAAATTTAGGTGTTAATGATGTAATAACAGCAGTAATAACTGCCGTAGGTGGAGTAGGAACTGCAGTTGTAGCTTATGATGCAAAAAATCAATAATTTAATACAAGAAATTTATTCTTGTGATTTTTAAATACTGGAAGAAAAATAAAAAAACTTCCAGTATTATTTTTTATAAGGAGGTCATCGTTATGGATGAAAAAGAAGAAGTAGTTATGACAGAGGAAATGGAAATAGAATTCACAAATGGGAAAGGAGAGGAAGAATAATGAGTAATTCAAGTTTAGTAAATGTAAAAGTACCTGCACATTCTAACAATTATACTATTGGAAGAAGCGGAAGAAAAATTGAAAAAATAGCAATTCATCACATGGCAGGAATATTAACCGCAAAACAATGTGGTGGAATATTCCAAAATGGAAGTAGAAAAGCTTCTAGTAACTATGGTATAGGAAAAGATGCAGAAGTAGGTTTATATGTAGATGAAGCAAATACATCATATTGCAATTCGAATTGGGACTCTAACTGTAAATCAGTAACTATTGAAACATCAAATAGTTCATTAGGAGGAGATTATCCTGTTTCTGAAGCTGTTTTAAATAAACTTATAGAATTAGTTGCAGATATTGCAAAAAGAAATAATTTAGGCAAACTTGTAAAAGGTCAAAATTTAGTATGGCATAGAATGTATACTGCGACAACTTGTCCTGGTGATTATCTATTATCTAAAATGGATTATATTGCAGAACAAGCAAATAAAATAAATGGACAAGAATCTTCTACAACAGAAAACACAAGTAAAAAATCAAATGAAGAAATTGCTAATGAGGTAATAGCTGGTAAATGGGGTAATGGTGCAGATAGAAAAACAGCTTTAACAAATGCTGGTTATGATTTTAGTACAATACAAAGTATAGTAAATGCAAAACTAAGTGGTAATTCGACAAACTCAAAACCAAATTTAAAATCCGTAGATGAAGTCGCAAAAGAAGTTATTGCAGGCAAATGGGGTAATGGACAAGATAGATTTAATAAATTAGCTGCAGCTGGATACGATGGAAATGCAATTCAAAATAGAGTTAATGAAATTCTAGGTGCAAAAACTACAACATCAAATAAGAAATCAAATGAAGAAATATGCAAAGAGGTTTGGCAAGGCAAATGGGGTAACGGACAAGATAGGTTTAATAAATTAGCTGCAGCTGGATATAATGCATCACTAATTCAATCAATGGTTAACAAAGGAATTGGTAGATAAAAGGTAGTAGAGGGTTTATCCTCTACTACTTATTTTTTTTAATTTTTTCCTGAATATCTAATAATAAATTAAAAGCCTGTTGAAAAGTAGTGTTATTCATATCTAAGTTTTCTATTTTAGTTATTATTTTTTTTATTTCAATATTTTTTAAGTAATCATTTACATTTTGAGTGGGCAAATCATCAATTATTTTATACTTTAAATCCATTTTATTTAATAAGACAACATATTTATCTATTTGAGAAATTGGAAAGCCACATTTGAAAATATGAGGCCCTAAGTCGGTAATTTTCAATCCTAATTTTTCATTTATAATTTTGGCATCTTCATTCAATATATTATAAAAAATTCCCACTCTAAACAATAAAATTGTATTAGGATATTCTTTTTTTAATACTTCATATTTGCTAAGTAATTTGCTCATTTCTCTTTTTTCTCCTTTTTCCTTTTTTTAGAATGATAATATCTCCAGGATCACATTCAAGAACACTACAAAGCTTCTCTAAAGTATCAAAGTGAATACCACTAGTTTCATTATTCATAAGGTTAGAAAGTGATTGATAACCTCCGTTCCATATTCTTCACAAACCAGTATTTTGACCTATTTTTTTCTTTTAGTATTTCATTTATTTTTAAATATATCATCATTACACCTCCTTATATATATTTTACAAAAAAGTCCCTCGAAATTTAACTATGCGTTGTTATAACTATATTTTAAGAGAGTTATACATATTATACCTATTTTACAATTAAGGTGTTTTCTGATATAATTTGCACAAGAAAAGAATTGAGGAGATGGGAATATGGAAATTCAAAACCATTTATATACAATTAGAGAAGTAAAAAAATATTTAAATAATAAAGATTTTGAAGGACTTAAAAAATATATTGAACAAAGGGAAATTGATATAATGAATTTACAAGATGAAGATAAATCAAGTGAATATGTGGAAGAATTAGTGAAAAATTTATCATAATTTGTAGAAAAATGTAGAAAAATGTAGAAACTCGTAAATACACTAATTACAAGAGTTTGAAAGATATATACCTATTGCCTAGTATAGTTATTTTATTAGGGAAAATATGGTAAAATATACTAAGAGATATCTCTAAATATCATTCGATTAGGAGGGATATTTATGAGAAAAAATACTAAAAAACAAATAATTTTTTACAAAATAGGGGAAAATCTTAATTTTTGTGATAAAATAATAATGAAAGTTCTAAAAACATATACTTTTAAAATTTACAAGATTGGACTAAATGATGCTTTTAATTGGGAAAATCAAAAATTATGGGAAAAAATGAAAAAGTAAAAATCGCTGAAAGGTAGTAATAGTATGGAAAATAAAGAAAATAAAAAGAAAAAAACCGTTGCTCTATTTACATTACGGTTGGAAGTTAGTTCAATCAGTATGAAAAATAAAAATGGGAAAAATTAAAAAAACAAAAATCGCTGAAAGGTAGTAATAGTATGGAAAACAAAGAAAATAAAAAGAAAAAGACCGTTGCTCTATTTACATTGCGGTTGTAAGGTAAATCAGTACGAAACAAACGCAATGGCACAAAAATTTATAGAAAATGGATATGATGTAGTAGAAACAGAAGAAATGGCAGATGTATATATAATTAATACTTGTACTGTAACAAACATGGCGGATAGAAAATCTAGACAAATGCTAAGAAGAGTTAAACAGATAAATCCAAACAGTATTGTAGTTGCAACAGGATGTTATGCACAGGTTGCAAAAGATGAATTACAAAAAATAGAAAATATAGATTTAGTATTAGGAATAAATGAAAAAAATGACATAGTGGACTATGTTAATAAATTTTTGAGCAATAAAACAAAGGAAATGGAAATATCAGATGTATTGCATCAAGTTGAATTTTTAGATTTTGGAACAGTAACACATACCGAAAAAACAAGAATGGTTATAAAAATACAAGATGGATGTGATAGATTTTGCTCATACTGCATTATCCCATATGCAAGAGGAAGAGTAAGAAGTAGAATGCCAGAAAACATAATAAAAGAGATTTCGCATGTTGCAAAAGAAGGGATAAAAGAGGTAGTAATAACAGGAATACATATAGCATCATATGGAAAAGATTTTAAAAATAATTATAAATTAATAGATTTATTAGAGGAAGTAAACAAAATTGACGGCATAAAAAGAATAAGATTAGGTTCATTAGAGCCAACGCTTATAACAGAAGAATTTGTCAATAGATTATCAAAATTAGATAAAGTATGTGAGCACTTTCATTTATCATTGCAAAGTGGGTGTAACCAAACATTAGAGAGGATGAATAGAAAATATAGTGTAGAAGAATTTGAAAAAGAAGTAGAACTATTAAGAAAATATTATCCTAATGTAGCATTAACAACTGATATTATAGTAGGATTTCCAGATGAAACAGAAGAAGAATTTACACAAACTTATGAATTTCTAAATAAAATAGACTTTTATAAAATGCATATATTTAAATATTCACCTCGAAAAGGAACAAAAGCAGCTATAATGAAAAATCAAATTCCAGGTAATATAAAAGAAGAGAGAAGTAGAAAATTAATAGAGCTATCGGACAAAAAACAAAAAGAACACAATGAAAAATATATAGGAAAAAATTTAGAAGTTTTGTTTGAAGAAAAGGAAGGAGAGTATTACAAAGGGCATACAACAAATTATATTGTAGTAAAGAAAAAAACAGATGAACAGCTTGAAAATGTTATAAAATCAGTACATATAATAGATGAAAACAACTTGGAACTAATAGGAGAATAAAATTCGGGTCATTTTAGACCCGAATTTTGTAAAAAACTGTCGATGAAAAATTCTTTACAAACAAGGTAAAATGCTATATATTATATACAATAAAAATTGCAATTTTTAATTTTAAAATTTATTTCAAAAAAAATCAAATAGTTTAAATCTCAAAAAATTCCCAAGAAGAATAAAATAATTTTATAAACAAGGAGGTGCAAAATGTGTAATGGTATACACTAAAAGAGGTATTTTTGTGCTTTCATTAGTGTTAACAGTTATTATATATTTATCTATTAATCTATTAATTTATAATCTTCAGCAACAATTTAAAAACATAAACAAGTCTAATCAGGTTATATCTATAAAAATTCCAGCCAATAGTCAAGAAAAAATAAAAAAGATGGTTGCTCAAACATTAAAAAAAGAACAGGAGATACCAAAAATTGAACCTGCAATTCAAGACGACAAAGTTAATGAATGGAGAATAAAAATTCCAGCAATTAATGTTGATGCGGAAATATGCGAAGGAGTAACAAATAATGTAATTGCAAAACATGTGGGGCATTTTTGCGAAAGTAGCAAATGGAATGGAAATGTTGCACTAGCAGCACATAATAGAGGATATAATTGTAATTTTTTTCAGAATATTAAAAAATTGAGTAAAGGAGATATAGTTATCTACTCAACACAAAATGGAATAAGAAGGTATAAAGTAGAAATCAATAAGATTATAGATGAGACAGATTGGAGCTATGTTCATAATACAGAAGATAATAGAATTACATTAATTACATGTGAAGAAAATAAAAAAGAATATAGAAGATGCATACAAGCAATAGAAATATGAAAGGAAGAAAAATAGATGAAAAAATTTATAATAAAATTAATAAAGAAAACATTTATAATACTAATGATAAGTGCAATGCTATTTACAGCACAAATATTATCAAATGTCTCTAAAGCAACAGTAATAGAGCAAAAATCCACTGTAAAACTTTATTCAAAGGGAGAACTCATATGCCTTGTATATAATGGAATAAAAATTGGAACTCAGTTTGTGGTATATGAGAAGGATGGAAAAGAATATCCAGCATATTGCGTAAATAGAGAAAAGGATGGTGTAACAGAAGACTATTCATATGATGTAATTGCAGAAAATATATATTCAAATAATTTAGTATGGAATGCGGTAATAAATGGTTATCCATTTAAAACACCACAAGAATTAGGATGCAATACAGAGATAGAAGCATTTACCGCAACTAAATTAGCAATTTATGATATGCTATATGATTATGACATGAGCAAATTTAATATTTGTGCGAATAACGGACAAATAGTATTAAATGCTATGAGGCAAATAAGAGAAAAAGCAAGAAATTCAAATGAGAGCAAAAAGATAGCTACAATAAAAATAATTGCAGAAACAGAAAATTGGCAAATTGATAATTTAGACAAAAATAGTATAAGCAAAACATATAGAGTAGATGCCTCAGCAGCTAACGAAGAGTATACTATAAGTATAGCGAATAACAATATTGCGAAAGTGGTAGATGAAAGTAATGTAGAAAAAACAACTTTCAAAAGTAAAGAAAAGTTTAAAATAATGTTACCAATAAAGCAATTAGAAGAGACCGGAGAAATTATAATAAATGCTAAATCAAATGTAAAAACATATCCTATATTATATGGAAAGTCAACAGTAGAAAATAAACAGAATTATGTTTTAACTGTTGGAGAATTTGAAACAAGTACTACCACTTTAAAAGAAAGGTATATGGAAAATACAACTAAAATAAAAGTAATAAAAAAGGACGGGGATACTAAAAACTCACTTTCAGGTTCAAAGTTTAAATTATTAGATGAAAACGAAAAAATAATATATACAGAACTTATAACTGATGAAAAAGGAATAATAGAAATAAAAAATCTTGTACCAGGAAAATATCATCTAAAAGAAGTGCAAGCTCCTTCTGGATATTTACCATACGAAAAGGAAATAGATATTTCTTTGAAATTAAATGAAACAGTAGAAATAACAGTAGAGAATTTTAAGGAACCAGAGGATGAAGAAAAAGAAGTGCCAGAAGAGACTTCTAAATTAGAGGTTGGGGAAAGAAAGGAAATAAAAAAACTGCCAAGAACAGGCTTCTAATTTGTAAGGAAACACCCAAATTTTCATTGACAATACAGCTATAAAGCATATATAATATTGTTGAAAATAACAAAAAGAAAGAAGGAAACATTTAATGTTTAGTCAAATAGCTGTATTGGTTGTTTTAATATTATTAAATGCCTATTTTGCGGCAAGCGAAATAGCATTTATATCACTAAACGATGCAAAAATAGAAAAGCAGGCAAAAGAGGGAAACAAAAAAGCAAAACAAATATATAAAATGTTGAAAAATCCAAGCAAGTTTTTAGCCACCATCCAAATAGGCATTACTTTAGCTGGATTTTTATCAAGTGCGTTTGCATCAGATGCATTTGCTGACAAATTAGCACCAATGTTAAATAATTTACTACCAATGCTTGGAACGGATACTTGGAGAACAATATCTATTATATTAATTACAATATTATTATCATTTTTTACATTAGTCTTTGGCGAACTAGTACCCAAAAGGCTAGCAATGAAATATTACGAAAAAGTATCATTTGGAACTATTGGAGTAATTAGAGGTATATCTTTTATAACAGCACCATTTGTAAAATTACTTACATTTTCGACTAATGTAATATCTAAAATTTTTGGAGTAAAGGAAAATGAAGAAGAAATTGTAACAGAAGAAGAAATAAAAATGATGATAGATGAAGGAGAAGAAAAAGGAACAATAGATCAAGAAGAAAAAGAACTGCTAAATAATGTTTTTGAATTTAATGATACAACAGCTTCCGAAATAATGACGCCAAGAATAGATATATTCGCGTTGAAGATATCACAAGATTTGTATGAAGTTTTAGATGAGTTAGACGATTATAAGTATAGTAGAATTCCAGTATATGAAGATACAATTGATAATATAAAGGGAATTATATTAATTAAAGACATATTAAAAGATTTAAGAGATAAGAAGAAAATAAATATAAAAAAATTAATAAAAGAAGTTCATTTTGTACCAGAATCAGTTCCAATAGACAAATTGTTTAGACAGTTGCAAAGAAACAAGATGCAAATGGCAATAGTTATAGATGAATATGGTGGAACAGCAGGATTAGTTACAATGGAAGATATACTTGAGGAGCTTGTGGGAAATATATTTGACGAACATGACGAAGAAGAATTGGAATATGAACTTATAGACGAAAATACCTACATGGTAAATGGCAACATATCTATAGGAGATTTAGAAAAAATAATAGGAATAGAAATATCAGATGGAGATTACGAGACTTTATCTGGATATTTATTAGGAAAACTTGAAGAACTACCACCAGAAGGAGAAGAAACAATAATAGAAGATGGAAAACTAACATACAAAATAGAGGAATATGAAGATAAAAGAATAAAACGTGTTAAAATATGCAAAAATAAATAAAAAATGTATGGGCGATTTTAATCACCCGTTCTTCGAAGAAATTACTAAAAAAAGTGGATGGGGGAAAAACAGATGAAGAAAAGTAAAATAATTATAATAACAATAATAACAATTTTAGTATTTGGCGCTATTGCTATGTATTTATGGAAAAGAAACGAAAATTCTTATAAGATAGAAAAAGTAACAAATATTAAATATAATTTGATTTTAGAGAATAAAAAATATGGAGTAATAGATGAAATAGGAAATATAATAGTAAAACCCCAATATGATATAATTCAAATACCTAACCCTTCAAAGCCAGTCTTTATATGCATGCATGACTATAATGTTAATTTACAGCAATATGAAATAGATGTATTTAATGAGAATGGTCAGAAAATATTAACAGAATATGAAAGTGTACAGGCATTACCAACAGAATCAACTTGGGACGGTATACCATTTGAAAAAAGTGTATTAAAATACAAAAAAAATAACAAATATGGTTTAATTTCATTAGAAAATAAGATAATTACAAAACCTATATATGACAGTATAAAAGCAATAAACTATAAAGAAGGTATGTTATTAGTAGAAGAAAACGCAAAATATGGAGCAATAAATATTAAAGGGAAAGTTATAATAAAGCCAGAATATGATCAAATTACAGTAGATAATTATTATAATTCGGAAACAATGTACAAAGCATCTGGATTTATAGTAAAAAAGAAAGTAGAAGATAGCTATAAGTATGGATATATTAATTCTAATGGAAAAGTTTTGCTAGATACTCAGTACACAGAAATAAGCAGAATTAACGAAATAATAGATGATAAAAATATATTTTTATTAGTATTTAAAAATGGACAGGCAGGTATTGTAAAAAATAATAAAACAATATTGAACTATGAATATGAAGATATAAGTTACAATGCATATAATAATATGTTTGTGATACAAAGAAATGCAAAAAGCGGAATAGCAGATATAAAAGGAAAAATAATAATACAACCAGAATATGATAGCATAATGTTTGGAGGAATATATATAAATGCTGTAAAAAATAATGAAATAACTATATTAGATTTGCAAGGAAATAAAATAGAAAACAATAATATATATGCTAAATTACCAACAAGTAACAATAATTACTATATAACAATAGACAAAGACGAAATATATAGAGTAGTTGATAGAGAAGATAATGTAAAAATAGATAATAATTACACATATATAGAACACATAAAGGACGAGTATTTTATAGTATATAAAGATGGAAAAAATGGAATCATTGATTTATCTGGAAAATCAATAGCAGATTTAAAATATAATAGTATATTTAAGATAGCAGGAACAGAAATAATACAGGCAAATATCAATAACACAAATAATATAACATTGTTAAATAACGAAATGAAAATAGTATGCAATATGAATAATGCAAGTATAGAAAAAGAAGATAATTATTTTAAGGTATTTTCAAATGATGATATTAAGTATTTTGATAATAATGGAAACGAAATTTCATATAAACAAATCGAACCAAACAATAAAATGTATGCAAAAAAAATAAATGGGAAGTGGGGATTTGTAAACGAAGAAAACAAGCTAATAATAAACAATGAATATGATATGGTTACAGAATTCAATAAATATGGATTTGCTGGAATAAAAAAAGGCGGAAAATGGGGAGTTGTAAATATAAAAGGCGAAATAATACAAGAACCTATTTACAGTTTTAAATGGGAAAATCCAAGCTTTATTGGCAAATATTATAAAACAAAAGAATGGGAACAAGAGTATTATACAGAAGAATTACCTGAATAGAAATTTAATACTACAGAAAGGACTATAATAAAACATGTATAGGAAAATGGAAATTAGTGATAAAACAATAGAATTAGCAAGGAAAGCGGAAGAAAACATACAAAAAGAATTCAAACAAGTTGAATTGGTATGTGAATACAACTCGTTAAAGGTATTGAAGGCATTTCAAAAAAACAATATATCAGATATGCATTTTAATGGAACAACAGGTTATGGATATGGAGATATAGGTAGAGATACTATTGAAAGGGTCTTTGCAGAAGTATTAGAAGCGGAAGATAGCCTTGTTAGAACACAGTTTATATCTGGTACTCATGCATTAACAGTTGCACTATTTGCATATTTAAGACCAGGGGATATAATGCTAAGTATAAGTGGTAAACCATATGATACCTTAGATGAAGTTATAGGGCTAGTGGAAAATGATAGCTCATTAAAATCATATGGAGTGCAATATGAACAGATAGAGTTGAAAGATGACGACTTTGATTATGAAGAGATAAAAAATAGAGTGGCAAAAAATGATATTAAATTGATAGAAATACAACGCTCTAGAGGATATGCACTAAGAAGCAGTATTTCGTTAGAAAAAATGGAAAAAGTAATAAAAACAATTAGAGCAGTGAATAAAGATGTAATAATTATGGTGGACAATTGCTATGGAGAATTTGTAGATAAATACGAACCTACATCAATAGGTGCAGATGTAATAGTTGGCTCTTTAATTAAAAATTTGGGTGGTGGAATAGCGCCAAATGGAGCATATATAGCTGGAAAACGAGAACTCGTAAAGTTAGCAGCAGAAAGATTGACAGCACCTGGATTGGGAAAAGAAGTAGGACCTACATTGGGAATAAATAAATACATTTTACAGGGATTATTTATGGCTCCTTCAGTTGTTGCAAGTAGTTTAAAAACTGCAATATTTGCTAGTAAAATGTTAGAAGAATTAGGATATAAACCTAGTCCAAAATATAATGAAAAGAGGACAGATATTGTTCAAACAATAGAGTTTGGCAATGCAGATAAATTGATTAAATATTGTCAAGGTATCCAAATGGGGTCACCTATAGATAGCAATAGTATACCAGAACCATGGGATATGCCAGGATATACAGATAAGGTAATAATGGCAGCAGGAGCATTTACACAAGGATCATCAATTGAGCTATCTTGTGATGCACCAATAAGAGAACCATATGTTGCATTTATGCAAGGAGGACTTACATACGAATATGGAAAAATAGGTGTAATGAAAGCAGTTGAAAATATAATATAGGAGAATAAAGTGAAAGTTGTAATAATAGGTGGAGGACCAGCTGGTATGCTATCAGCAATATCAGCTGGTACTAATAAAAATGATGTAACAATATTAGAAAAAATGAATATGCTAGGAAGAAAGTTGTTAATTACAGGAAAAGGAAGATGCAATATAACAAGTAGTATTCCAATTGATGAATTTATAAAAAATGTTCCGGGAAATGGAAAATTTTTATATAGTTGTCTAAACAATTTTACAAATGAAGATATATTAAATATATTAAAAGAAGAAGGCTTGCAAACAAAAGTTGAAAGAGGGAATAGGGTATTTCCAATTACTGATAAATCTCAAGATGTTTTGCAAGCTTTATTAAATCGTTTAAAAAAATTAAAAGTTAAAATAGAAGTAGGCGCTAATGTTAAGGAAATTTTAACTGAACAGGATATTGTTAATGGTGTAAAATATATACAAGGTGGAAAAGAAAAAGTTCTTAAAGCAGATAAAGTAATATTAGCAACTGGAGGGAAAAGCTACTCTGCCACAGGTTCTACAGGAGATGGATATGAATTGGCTAAAAAGGTGGGACATATCGTAACGGAAATAAAACCATCTTTAGTGCCTATTTCTACTAAAGGAAAAGACTTAGAAATCTGTAGAGGAATGCAAGGATTGAGTTTAAAAAATGTAGCTATTAAAATTAAAGATGCTAAAAATAACAAGATAATATATGAAGATTTTGGAGAAATGATTTTCACTCATTTTGGAGTCTCTGGACCTGTAATTTTAAGCGGGTCGGCGCATTTGTTAAGATATAAAAAAGAAGATATAAGACAAGGTAATATAAAATTAATTATTGACTTAAAACCAGCATTAGATGTACAGAAATTAGATGATAGAATTTTAAGAGACTTTTCATTAGAAAAAAATAAAATCTTTAAAAATAGCTTAGATAACTTGTTACCCCAAAAGATGATAAGTACAGTAATAGAACTGTCTGGAATAGATCAAAATAAAAAGGTAAATGAAATAACAAGAGAAGAAAGAGTAAGGTTAGTTCAATTACTTAAAAATTTTGAAATAACATTACATGACTTTAGACCAATTGAAGAGGCAATTATAACAGCAGGTGGAATTAGTATAAAGGAAATAAATCCTAAAACAATGGAGTCTAAACTAATAAAAGGTTTGTATTTTGCTGGGGAAATTATTGATGTGGATGCATATACAGGAGGATTTAATTTACAAATAGCATATTCTACAGGCTATACAGCAGGAGGTGCCACGAATGTTTAAAACAGTTGAGTCAAATGAAGAAGCTGATATAACAGAGAAAAAATCTAAATTTATAGCAAATATTTTTTATATTACTTCAGAAGAAGAAGCAGAGGAAAAAATAAGACAAATAAAAAGAAAGCATAATACAGCAAGACATCATTGTTATGCATATAGAATAATAAGGAAAAATGAAATAATAAATAAATCAAGTGATGATGGTGAACCTAGTGGAACTGCAGGAATGCCAATGCTTAATATATTAGAAAAAAATAATTTTATTAATATTTTAGTTGTAGTTACAAGATACTTTGGTGGAATTCTCTTAGGGACAGGAGGATTAGTTAAAGCTTATTCTGAAGCGACTCAAAAAGTTATAGAAAAATCCGAAATTGTAATAGAAGAAGAGGGAATAGAATTAGAAATTGAATTAAATTACAAAGATTTAGAAAATTTTAAATATTATTGTAATAAAAATAATATTAATATAATAGATGTAAAATATAGTGACCTTGCGACATGCTTAATAGAGGCGAATTTTGTCGAAAAAGAAAATATAACATCGAATACCAATTTGAACATACAAAAATACAAAATAATACGAAAAAAATATATAAGAAAAAACGTTGAAAAATAAACACTTGAAAAGAAAGTTGGAAAAAAATACCAAAAAAGCTATTGCAAATTTTTTCCAAACATAATATAATTCGAACTGTAAAAAAATTACAAAAATTTTTATTAGGGGGAAATGAATGTGAGCGATAATATTAAGATATTAATAGCAGATGACAATTACGATTTTGCAATGACATTGATGGGATACTTGGAAAGAGAAGAAGGAATGGAAATAGTTGGACGTGCCAAAGATGGAAGTGAGGCTTACCAAATGATAATGGAAAAATGTCCAGACGTAGTTTTATTAGACATGATAATGCCACATGTTGATGGATTAGGAGTTTTAGAAAGAGTAAACGACTCAAAATTGGAGAAAAGACCATTATTTATAATGTTGTCAGCAGTGGGACAAGACAAAATTACGCAAAAAGCAATAAGCTTAGGTGCGCAATATTACATAGTAAAGCCATTTGAAATAAAACTATTAATAAAAAGAATAAAAGAGCTTAAATTTTATCAACCTGCACCAATAAAAGGAAATTATATGACAAGGGAATTAAAAACACAGTATATAGATATTGCGCCAGAAGACAAAAAAAATGAAGAGAATTTGGAAGCTCTTGTAACAAATGTAATACATGAAGTTGGCGTTCCAGCACACATAAAGGGTTACCAATATTTAAGAGAAGCAATAATGATGGTTATAGGAGACATAGATGTAATTAATCAAATAACAAAACAATTATATCCAGATATAGCAAGAAAATACAAAACAACACCATCAAGAGTAGAAAGAGCAATAAGACATGCTATAGAAGTTGCATGGGGAAGAGGACAACAAGATACAGTAGAAAACATATTTGGATATACGGTATCAGCAGCAAAAGGAAAACCTACAAATAGCGAATTTATAGCAATGATAGCTGATAAACTAAGACTGGAATTGAAGACAGCATAAAACCGCATAACTGTTACTAGTCAGAACTAAAAATTGCTAAAATGTATTGACAATTTTAATTGACCATTCTACAAAGGTTAAATTAAATGTTACTAGTCTTAGAATTAAAAAAATGTTAAAATGTACGGGCGATTTTAATCGCCCGTTTAACTAAATTATTTAATCCTCTAAAAACACTAGATAATATTAAACTAATGTGATATAATACATATTAATAGGTGCAAAAGATAGGAGAGGATAATATGCAAAGTAAATATGGTAAAGTATTAACAATATTATTAATTGTTTTAATTATTGCAATAATAGGAATATTAATTTTTTTAGGAGCAAAATATTATAAGGATTATGAGAAAGCAAAAGAAACCCAAGGCGTAATACACCAATTTGATGATCATCTTGACAATGATACTAATCAAAACAACACACCAAGCGGCGGCGAAGATATTACACCAGATATAGACCTAAATGAATTAATAGCTTCAAACAATAACAACGGGAATAGTGGAGATAGCTCAAAAGTAACTTATAGAGGCTATGAAGTAATGGGAAAAATTAAAATTCCAACTACAGGTTTAGAAACTATAATTTTAGAAAAAGTAACGCCAAGTTCTATAGAGTCATCAGTAGCAATTCTTTATGGACCAGGACTTAATAAGGTTGGAAATACAGTAATAGTAGGACATAATTATAGAAATGGTCAAATGTTTTCAAACAATAAAAACTTATCTATAGGAGATAAGATATATATAACAGACAAGACCGGAACAGAAGTTGCATATACAATAACAAAAAAATATCAAACGTCAGCTCAAGATTTTAATTATGCAACAAGAGATGTACAGGGAAGAAGAGAAATATCACTTTCAACATGTACAGACGACTCAAGTGGAAGGTTAATAATATGGGCTGCAGCAGACTAAAAAAATGAATAAAAAAATGTAGGGGCGATTTTATCGCCCGCCATTCATATAAAAATATAAAGAACAACAATAGGAAAATGTAGGGGCGATTTTAATCGCCCGCAAATTTGAATAAAAAATAAAAAAAATTTAAAAAATCTATTGACATATTAAAATAAATACTTTATACTTATACTTGCGTTGAACAAATGCGCCCTTAGCTCAGTTGGTCAGAGCAACCGGCTCATAACCGGTGGGTCCAAGGTTCGAATCCTTGAGGGCGCACCATTTTTGTATTTTAATATAAAAATGTAAATAAAAGGGTAGGTGGCCGAGTGGCTAAAGGCGGCAGACTGTAAATCTGTTCTCGAAAGGGTACGATGGTTCGAATCCATCCCTGCCCACCAATGACATATCTGTTCGAACTAATAAAACAGATAGATACAAAAATCAATCAGAAAATCAAATCTGGTTGATTTTTTTGTTGTCTAAAACAATATTAAAATCATCCTAAAAGAAAGGATGGTGTTAAAATTGAAAATAATTAAACAAGAATTACAATTTGAAGAATGTCTAAAACAGAGATTTGAATTTATATGTGAATTTGCTAAAGTTACCCCTACTTTTATAAATGGTAGCATTAGGAAACTAGAGAAAACTAATCTTACATACATTGAACCACATAGAGTAATTATTAAAAATATTACTTTTTTAGTTTTCAGTTATTCAAATGATGTGTAGATTTCTAATTTAGCTAAAAAGATAAAATTATCAGAGTTAGAAGAATATTTGAAAAAAATATAATTAGAGCCAAACTATTGTTAAAAACACAAAAATTTGATATGATATTAAAAGGTTCTAATACCTGGAAAAAAGTAATAGATATAAAGAGAGAAGTAAAAATGGATATTAAAAGTGAATTAAAAGAATACATTGAAAATAACATATTTCCGGTTTATGAAAAAAACGAACAAGGACATAATATAGAGCATATTAAATATGTAATAAACAGAAGTATTAAATTTGCAGATACAATACCAGATATAAATTATAATATTGTTTATACAGTTGCAGCATATCATGATATTGGACATCATATTGATCCAAAGAAACATGAATTAATATCTGCTGAAATGATGTATAAAGATGACAGATTAAAAGAGTTCTTTACTGATGAAGAAAGAAAAAATATAAAAGAAGCTATTGAAGATCATAGGGCTTCAAGCAATCACGAGCCAAGAAGTATATATGGTAAAATCGTATCATCAGCTGATAGGAATAATACAGTAGAGTCATGTTTAAAAAGGTCATATAGTTATACTAAAAAGCATCATCCTCAATATGATGAAGAGCAAATATTTGAAGATTGCTATTTTCATTTAAATGATAAATTTGGCAATAATGGTTATGCAAAATTTTTCTTTAAAGATGAAGAATATGAAAATTTTTTAACAAAAATAAGAATGCTATTATCAGATAAGAATGGTTTTATTAAAATGCATAAAAATTGCATTGATGATTTGAAGGCAAAAAGAGAAATAGTATAATGGAAAATGTAAAAAAACAACAAAACTATTAAAATGCAAGAATGTTATTATATTGACAATTTTTGACAAGGACAATATAATATAAAGCAAAAAGGCTAAAAGGAAAGGAAAGAAAAAAATGAAATATAATGTTAATATTAGAGAAGAAATATTTGGAGCTACAGTTTCAATAGTCGAAACTGGTAAAAGAGAATATGTAAACAAAGAAGAATTAAAAAAAATTTTAGAAGAAAAAAAATTCCCTAAAGATACTTTAGCAAATAAGATGACAGAGGATTACAAAATAAAGTATATCCCATTAAACAATAAAAATCTAAGAGAACAGTTCAGCTTTGCAGATATTGTTTATTTAGAACTAACAAGAGAATGTAATCTAAGATGCAAACATTGCTTAAATAATTCTGGGAAGTTAATGCCAAATCAATTAAATTTAGATGAATTAAAAAAACTTGTACAAGATTTAATAGATGCTGGTGTTCAAGAAATAAGGTTTACAGGTGGAGAACCATTAATGTGTGATGGAATATATGAACTCATAAAATTAGCAAATGATAATGGAGTATGTACTTCTATTGGAACTAATGGGACACTGGTTACCGAAGAAATTGCGAATATGTTAAAGGAGATAGGATTAAAAAAAGTTGTTGTTAGTATTGATGGTACACAAGAAATGCATGATACTATTAGAGGAACTTATAGCTATGAAAAAGCAATTAAGGGATTAGATTATTTAAAAAATGCAGGATTAAATGTTAGAGTTAATACAGTAATAATGAAGTCAAATATGGAAGATGTAATTAAATTAGCAAAAGAAATGGATAAGAACAAAATAACATTATTTATTAGAAGATTTATAGAATCAGGTAGAGGAAAAAATTTAAAAAATAATATGTTAACAGAAGACGATTATAGATATGTTAGAGAACAATTACAAGATATAATGAAAAAAAACTCATATATAAATGGACACTATTTGCGTAATAACGAAGGAGTACATTCTAGAATAGAGTTGCCTTTTATAATTAGAGGTTGTAAAGCAGGACAAAGAGCAATAGCAATAATGCCAGATGGAGATATACAATTATGTGGATTTTTATCTGCTCAAGAATTTCCAGCAATAGAAAATGCTAGAAACATACACGATTGGAGAAAATTTTGGAATGAATTACAAAAAATAGATAAACTAAAATATTTAAGAGATAATCTTGATGAATATAATAAACAACCTAATGTACAAGAAACATATTGCTTAGCTTATATACAAAGATACTTAAATGATAAAACAAAAAAATGATAAATAAAGAACTAGGAGGTAAGCGTAAATGCTAATTGCATTAACAGGATTACATGCATCAGGAAAAAGTTATTTTGCTAACAATATACCAGTAAAATTTGGATTTAAAGTATATAATAAAAAAGAAATTGTCAAGTATATTTGCAAGGAAAAAACAGGTAGAGAAGATTGGAATGAATGGTATAGAGAAGAATTTAATAAAAATGCATACAATGTTACAAATTTGATTTTATCATATATAAATTTAGATGAAAATATCATTTTAGATGCAGTTCATAGTGATTTGGAATGGAGAATAATTTCATCAATAGTACCCAATGCAGAACTTATTGGAATTATAACACCTGATTTTATTAGACAACAAAGAAGAGAAGAGGGAGATTTAGAGAAAGACGAAAAAAGAATAAAATATTGGCACAATGGAGGAGGCTGTTTGTTGACTAATTTAAGTTGGACAATTAATGGAGGAGCATCATTGAAAATTAATGAAGAAATGTTTAAAGAATTTTTACAATATGTACAAAAAAAACAATTAGCAATTCAAGGAAAACATGTTATATTTTCTGATGATAAGAATGAAAAACTAGTGGAGCTTATTAAAAAAAATGATATGCTTGGAAAAAAAATAGAACAAGCTGAAAATCTATTAAATGAATGTAAAAAAATATATTCAATAGATAAGGAGGAAGAATTTGAAAAATAATAAATATACTGAAATAAAGAAGAAAGAAATAGAGGATATTATTTCAAAAATAGATGAGAATATAATTAATATTGAAGATTTGAATAATACTCAAAAAGATGATCTAATAGGTTATTATAATCAAGAAATATGTACTAAAAAAGAACATATAAAAAAATTAAAAGAAAAAATTAAAAGGAAGAGAGGAATTATATTATGATTGTAAAAAAAGCAGGTTGTATATTAATAAATTTAGATACAAAAAGAATTGCCTTAGTATCTAGAAAAGGAGAATTTTCATTTCCAAAGGGGCATCTAGAGGAAGGAGAAACATTACAAGAATGTGCTATAAGAGAAACAGTAGAAGAAACTGGATATAATTGTCACATAAATGACAAAAAAGAGATTGCAATAATAAGATATATTACTCCTAGAGGTGAAAATGTAGAAAATTATTTTTATATAGCAATAGATGATGGGAAGACTCAAAAGCAAATCAATGAAAAAGACAAGGAAATGACAGTATGGGAGAAGTTTGATAATATTGGAGAAACGTTATCTCATGATAATTTAAAGGTACTATGGAATGAAATAAAAGGAAAGGTAAAAAAAATTATAGATGATGAATAAATTTAATATATTTCTTTCTCGAAAAGAAAATTATAAAGAAAGTGCTAACAAAATAGTAAAGGCTCTTAAAATTAGAGCAGATATTATTTGGATAGAAGAATTTATGTGTACAGAAAATAAAGAGGAAAAATTAAAGAATAGTGTTATTTACTTTTTGTGTAATAGTACATTAGTTAAAGAATTAGTAAAATCCCTTAAAGAGACAAATTGCTATATTTTTAACAAAGAGTTTTTTGAAAAAAATTATACAAAATTGGAAATGCAAAAAAAACTTATTGATAATGAAATAAAAACACCACGAATATTTGAGAATTTTGATACTAAAAAGTCAAAATTACCTATATTTTGTAAAGAAAATATTCATGCTGGTATGGTTTTCAAAATTTATACACAGAATACAATAAATAAATTTTTTGAAAAGTTTTCACATGATAAATTTTATTTAGAGGAATCCATAGAAAGTAATTTGGAAATAAAATTATATGTTGTAAATAATAATATATATACTAAAAATGATATTGAAGATCCAAGTTGTGTAAAAGATATATGTATGAAAATTTCGCAAGTGTTAAATTTAGATGTATTTTCAGTAGATATAATACAAAAGGATTCAGATTATTTTGTTTTTGATGTAAATCCATCAGCAGGATTTTATATGTTAGATGAGGCTAGAGATAAACTTATATATGAAATTGAAAAAATAGGAGAAGAAAAATGAAGATATTAATTACAGGAGGGGCAGGATTTATTGGTAGCAATCTTGCACATAGATATGCTAAATCCAAAAATCAAATAGTTATTATTGACAATCTTTGCACAGGGAAAATATCAAATATAAAAAATATATTAAAACAAAAAAACATAAGATTTTATAAAAAAGATATTTGTGATAAGGAGATAATCAAATTTATAAAAAAGAATAAATTTGATTATATATATAATTTTGCTTGTCCAGCATCTCCGCGATATTATTTGAAGTTCCCAATTGAGACTTGGGAAGCAAGTATTTTAGGAGTGAGAAATATACTAAAAGCAATAAAAGGTACTAATACTAGATTATTACAAGCATCAACATCAGAGATATATGGTAGTGCAACAGAAATTCCACAGACAGAAAAATACTGGGGAAATGTGAACTGCTTTGGAGTTAGAGCTTGCTATGATGAAGGTAAACGTTCAGCAGAAACATTGATTTTTGATTATAAAAGATTGTTTAATATTGATGCAAGGATTGTTAGAATATTCAATACATATGGACAGCGAATGGATAAAAATGATGGTAGAGTTATATCAAATTTTATAAATCAAGCAATTAATAATGAAGATATAACTATATATGGAGATGGTAATCAAACAAGAAGTTTTTGTTACATTGATGATACAATTGATGCTATAACAAAAATAATGGAGAAGCAAGAAAATATTGAAACACCAATTAATATAGGAAATCCTAAAGAAATAACTATAAAAGAATTAGCTCAATTGATAAAAGATATAACAGGTTCAAAATCTAATATTAAATTTTTCGAAGCAAATCAAGATGACCCACCAAGAAGAAAGCCAAGTATTAATAGAGCTATAAAAGAAATAGGATGGACACCTGAAATTGAATTGAAATATGGATTGAAAAAGTGTATAGAATATTATGTTAATCAAATAAATCTATAAATTAACATTTAATTGGAGAAGACTATGAAAATTGCAGTGGTTGGAGTAGGATATGTAGGACTATCATTAGCAACATTATTAAGTCAATATAATGAGGTTGTTGCTTTAGATATTGTAAAAGAAAAAATAGATATGATAAATAACAGAGTTAGCCCAATTGTAGATAAAGATATACAAGAATATTTTAAAACAAATAAACAGAAAAAAGAATATTGAATATACAAAACAATATATAACAACTACAAGAAAAAATAAGAGTATAGATGTGGACTATGCAATATTAAAACAAGCTCACGAACAGGCAAGTAGAGAATTGTCTGGTGGGAAAAAGCCAATAAGTAATAGAGCTTTTAGAGATTGGAATCCATCAATCTATAAATATAATGAAAAAAGTAAAAGTTATGTATTAAGAAAAGAAATTAATGTTGGACCAGATGTTCCAAAACGAATCAATTGGAAATAAGGTGGAGATAAAAATGCAAAATAAAATAATAAATCAAAAAATTAAAAACGGATATATTATTGGAACTATTGAATTACAAGCATTAAAAAAATTATTAAAAAATAGTCTCATCACAGAAGTTAATTACAAACTACTAAAAGAAAAAAATAGTAAAAGAATATCATATTTTAGGCTGAAATGATTTGAGAAAAAAATAAAAGAGAGTTATAATCTCAAATTTGACACTTTTTTGAGAGTAAAAAGCCTGTAAGGAAGTTGACTACTGCTTTAAAGGCTTTCAAAATTTAATTTAAAAATGCGTAATGTGATTTATTTTTTTAAATCTTTTAAAATTTTTTTGATTTTCTTTTTAATTGTTATTTCTGCATCTGTTCGAAATTTAAATTTATCATGTAATTCGTCTGTTATATCTGTTCTTGTATATGCTGGAATGTATCCTACTTCATCAATTTCATTTAAATTCATATCTCTTAAAGTATCAATAATTTCTGAAGCTGTATATTTTTCATCTAATATTCTTTCTAAGTATCTATGCAGTACAAGTGATAGGAAACAAGTGGTAAAGTGTGCTGTTATTCTATTATCTCGATTTAAATATACTGGTCTAGCCTTAAACTCACTTTTCATTATTCTAAAACTTTCTTCAATTTCCCATCTTCTTTGATTTACTTTTATAATTTCTTCTGCATCATCTTCTAGATTAGTACATACGTCATAGAAGCCATCAAATTGTTCTGCTCTTTCTATTTGATTATTTCTAATTCTTTGTTGGTAATCTTTATATTTCAAGCAATATGTTATAATAAGGTGTTGTTCTAATCCATTTTCTTTAATAGCTCTCTTTTTATAAAAAATTTTATTTTTTATTTCATCTGTTTCTTCTAATTTACTTATATCGTATTTTTTGTAATCTCCACTAACGGAACAACCTGTAGGCTCTAATGCCCAAGATTTTAAGTGTTTCTTTAATTTCTTTATTGATTGAGTTGTTATAAATGCTCTGTCTTGTTTATCATTAAATTTTCTGTTTGCTGTTGAAGCTAAACCGGCATCTGTGCATACTATAAATTTAGAAAGTTTAAAATCATCTAATATTTTCTGTTCTGTTGGTGTTAAAGTAGTTTATTCATTTGTATTACCAGATATTATATTGAATGCTAGAGGTATACCATCACCATCCATGAACAGCCCCATTTGAACTATGGGATTAGGCTTATGTTCTTTAGATGGTCCATATTGTTTTAAACCTTCTTCTTGTTCTATTTCAAAGAAATAATTTGTACAGTCATAATAAAGTATACCAGTATTTCTTTTAGAATATTTTAAACTATTCTTATATAATTCTGACTGTATAAAGTCATTTTCTTTCGCAATACTTCGAGAGCTCTATAAATATGTTGTAACTCAAAATTAGGTTGTTCTATAAATTTTTGTGATAAATTATATGTGGCTAATTTTGATGAAGGAAATATAATCCTACCATACAAAAGATTAGATAATATGTTGTTTAAATCATATTTAAAACTATATTTTTCAGATATTTTTTCACATATTTTATTTATATTTAAGTCATAATAGATTTTTTCTGAGAACAGGTAACCACAGTTAAATAAATTTTGTTTATTTTTATTTATTAATTTTGATGTGGATTTTTCTATTAAAATTTTTCTTTTATTTTATTTTTCTAATTTATTTAAATTTTCAATATATTTCTTAGCCCATATAATATGATCTTCTCCATTAGCTTTTTTATTACTTCACTCTCATTACCGAGTTTCTCGACTATTCTAGAAGTTCTTTTTCCCGTCTTTGTTGTATAAGACTCTATTACATAGAATTGTTTAGCATTAATAGATTTAACTATAGATAATCTCATTATATATTTTTCCTCTTACGTTAGATACAGTTATAATAACACAATACCACACAATAGGCAAAAGAAAAACGAAAAATTTTACAAAAAATATAAACGTTTTCAACGTTTACAGGATTTTTGAGATTAAAAAAGTGTCAAACTTCCGGATTTTATCAAAAATTAATCATAAGAAAATGTAAAAAAAATAACAAAACTATTGACTTAATTATTATGTTATTATATAATAATTAAGCATGTATTTGGCGATGAAGTAGAATGTGGCTACAACTTATAAATATTATAAGGCTGGAGGGAACTTCTACGGAGTATGTCGTGGCTAAGACCAAGGCGGTAAGTTTTATAATCAAGCACTTATCCCAAGATTATCATGCGACTTGGGTTTATATATTGGTAACACAAGATACACCAGGGTGCGTTTATAACTTCCGACCAAGAAAGAGGAGGGAAATATATATATGGCAACACAAAAAGGAAATGCAGTAACAAGCGAAAAAATTAGAATAAGATTAAAGGCTTATGATCACGTTATTTTAGAACAGTCTGCTGAAAGAATAGTAGATACTGCTAAAAAAACAGGAGCAAAAGTATCTGGTCCTATTCCATTACCAACACAAAAGGAGATTATAACAATTTTACGTTCTCCACACAAACACAAAGACTCTAGAGAACAATTCGAAATGAGAACACATAAAAGAGTTATAGACATTCTTTATCCAACACAAAAAACAGTTGACAGTCTAATGAAAATAGATTTGCCAGCAGGTGTAGATATAGAAATAAAATTATAAAATTAACTATGCTGAAGTTTTAATTCCTAAACATTCAGCCAATGGGAGGAGAAAAGAAAATGAAAAAAGGATTAATAGGAAAAAAAATAGGAATGACACAAATTTTTAATGAAGAAGGAAAAGTAATTCCAGTTACAGTTATAGAAGCTGGACCTTGTGTTGTTTCTCAAGTAAAAACAGAAGAGACAGACGGATACAATAGTATTCAATTAGGATTTGGAGCTATAAAGGAATCAAAAGTAAATAAACCAGAAAGAGGACATTTTACAAAAGCTAATATAGCACCAGCAAGATATTTGAGAGAATTCAGGGTAGATTCAATTGAAGACGTTAAGGTCGGAGATGAATTGAAGGCCGATATATTTATGGCTGGTGATAAAATAGATATACAAGGAACTTCTAAAGGTAAAGGATTCCAAGGTGTTATCAAGCGTCATGGACAACACAGAGGACCAATGGGACATGGATCTATGTATCATAGAAGACCTGGTTCAATGGGATCTACATCAACACCAGGTAGAGTTTTTAAAGGTAAAAAATTACCAGGACATATGGGAGCAGAAACAGTTACAATACAAAACTTAGAAGTTATAAAAGTAGACCTAGATAAAAATATAATATTAGTAAAAGGTAGTGTACCTGGAGCTAAAGGTTCAATACTAAAAATAAAATCAAGCGTAAAAGCAAAATAAACAAGGAGGGGAAATAAATGCCTAAAATAGATGTATACAATATAGAAGGTAAAAAAGTTAACGATGTAGAACTTAAAGAAGACATTTTTGGAATTATACCTAACGAAGAATTAGTTCATAGTGTTATTGTAAATTACTTGGCAAATCAAAGACAAGGTACACAAAGCACAAAAACAAGAGCAGAAGTAAGAGGTGGAGGTAAAAAACCTTGGAGACAAAAAGGAACAGGTAGAGCAAGACAAGGAAGTATAAGAGCACCACATTGGGTTGGTGGAGGAATTGCATTAGGACCAAAACCACGTTCATATAGCTACAAATTAAACAAAAAAGAAAGAAGATTAGCTATAAAATCTTGTTTAAGCTCAAAAGTAATAGAAAATGAATTAACAGTTGTTGATAAATTTGAATTTAATGCAATCAAAACTAAAGAAGTTGCAAAAATGTTGAACAGCTTAAAATTAGAAGGAAAAACATTAATTTTATTACCAGAAAAAAATGAAATTATACAAAAATCAGCAAGAAATATAAAAGGTGTAAAAACACTATCAGTTAATACAATTAATGCATATGACTTAGTAAATTATAAAAATCTTGTTGTTACATTAGATACTGTTAAAAGATTAGAGGAGGTGTATGCATAATGAAACCAGAAGATATTATAATAGCACCAGTAATAACAGAAAAAAGTAATGACGAATTACAAGCAGGGAAATATACTTTTGAAGTAAATAAAAAAGCTACTAAAATTGATGTAAAATATGCAGTAGAAAAATTATTTGAAGTAAAAGTAATAGATGTAAATACAATGATGGTTAAAGGAAAAGAAAAAAGAGTAGGTAGAAGCGTTGGAAAAACATCAGATTGGAAAAAAGCAATTGTAACAATTGATACAAACCCAACAGAAAAAACATATCTACAAAAAGGTGGAAAGCAAGTTAAGATTTCTAAAAAATATAAAGATTCAATAGAACACTTTATGGGAGCATAGAAAACTTAAATACTATCTGGAAAATACCAGGAAAATAAATAATATCTGATACGGAACAGGAAAAATCCGTAAAATTAAAGGAGGAAAATAAAATGGGAATGAAACACTTCAAAGCATATACTCCATCAAGAAGAAACATGACAGTTTCTACTTTTGAAGAGATTACTAAGAAAACACCAGAAAAATCTTTACTTGCAACAAAAAAGAAAAATGCAGGTAGAAATGCTCAAGGTAAAATAACAGTAAGACATCAAGGTGGAGGAAATAGACAAAAATACAGAATAGTAGATTTTAAAAGAAGAAAAGAAAATATGCCAGCAACTGTAATAGGTATAGAATATGATCCAAACAGAAGTGCAAATATAGCTTTAATTCAATATGAAGATGGAGAAAAAGCATATATACTTGCACCAGTAGGATTGAAAGACGGAGACAAAGTAATATCTGGAGAAAGAGCAGATATAAAACCAGGAAACTGTATGAGAATAGAAAATATTCCAGTTGGTACAATGATACACAACATAGAAATGAATCCAGGTCAAGGTGGAAAATTAGTTAGAGCAGCAGGACAACAAGCACAATTAATGGCAAAAGAAGGAAAATATGCTCATGTTAGATTACCATCAGGAGAAATGAGATTAATAATGGCTGTATGTAAAGCTACAATAGGAACAGTTGGAAATATAGACCATGAAAATGTTAAAATAGGAAAAGCAGGAAGAACAAGACATATGGGAATAAGACCTACAGTTAGAGGTACAGTAATGAACCCAGTAGATCACCCACATGGTGGTGGTGAAGGTAAAGCGCCAGTAGGACACGCAGGACCAATGACACCTTGGGGTAAACCAGCACTAGGATACAAAACAAGAAAGAAAAACAAAAAATCAGATAAGTTTATAGTTAAGAGAAGAAAATAAAAGTTTAACTGTAAGTCATAAATATGGCCGAACATTATAGGTTGTATAATTTATAATAAAAGGAGGAAAGAAAATGTCAAGATCAACAAAAAAAGGACCATTTGTAGAACCTAAGTTATTAAAAAGAATAGAAGCTATGAATGAGAACGGAACAAAAGAAGTTTTAAAAACTTGGTCAAGAGCTTCAACAATATTTCCACAAATGGTTGGACATACAATAGCAGTTCATGATGGAAGAAAACATATACCTGTATATATATCAGAAGAAATGATAGGACATAAATTAGGAGAATTTGCTCCTACAAGAACATTTAAAGGTCACGCTGGAGAAAAGACTACTAAGAAAAAATAAAAAGGAGGTAAAACAATGGAAGAAGTAATGCCAAAAGCTGAAGCAACCTTAAAATATGCAAGAATATCAAGTAGAAAAGTTAAAATTGTAGCAGACTTAATAAGAGGTAAAAAAATAGACGAAGCTTTAGCAATCGTTAAATATGTACCAAAGGCTTCATCAGAAATTATAGAGAAATTATTAAAATCAGCAATTGCAAATGCTGAAAATAATCATCATATGGCACATGAAAAATTATATGTTGCCGAAATATATGCTAATCAAGGACCAACATTAAAAAGAATTAGACCAGCAGCAAAAGGATCAGCAGTAAGAATAAGAAAAAGAACAAGCCATATAACAATCGTTTTAAAAGAATTAAATTAAGAAGGAGGATGTTTACAAAATGGGACAAAAAATGGATCCAAATGGATTGAGATTAGGAATAATCAAAGACTGGAATTCTAAATGGTATGCAGACTCTAAAAACTTTGCGGACTATCTTGTAGAAGATTATAAAATTCGTAAATATATAGAGAAAAAACTACATGCAGCAGGAATTTCAAAAGTTGAAATAGAAAGAACAGCTAAGTTTGTAAAAATTAATGTTTACACAGCTAAACCAGGATTAATTATAGGAAAAGGTGGAAATTTAGCAGAAGCATTAAAAGTAGAATTAGAAAAAATGATTAACAAACAAGTTAATTTAAATATTGTAGAAGTTTCTAACATAGATTTAGATGCTAAATTAGTTGCAGAAAATATAGCAATGCAACTAGAAAAAAGAATTTCATTTAGAAGAGCAATGAAGCAATGTATGCAAAAAACTATGAAGGCGGGTGCATTAGGAATTAAAACTGCTGTATCTGGAAGATTAGGTGGAGCAGACATGGCAAGAACAGAATTCTATAAAGAAGGTACAATACCTCTACAAACACTAAGAGCAGACATAGACTATGGATTTGCAGAAGCAGATACAACATATGGAAAAATTGGTGTAAAAGTATGGATTTATAAAGGTGAAATTCTTCCAACTAAAAAGAACAACGTGGAAGGAGGAGACAAATAATGCCATTAATGCCAAAAAGAACAAAATATAGAAAACAACAAAAAGGTAGAATAAGAGGAAAAGCATCAAGAGGAAATAGAGTAACAGATGGTGAGTATGGATTACAATCATTAGAATTAGGACATATTACATCTAATCAAATAGAAGCAGCTCGTGTTGCTATGACACGTTACGTAAAAAGAGGTGGAAAAGTTTGGATAAAAATTTTCCCAGACAAACCAATAACAAAGAAACCTGCTGAAACTCGTATGGGTAAAGGTAAAGGTGCAGTAGAATATTGGGTAGCAGCTGTAAAGCCAGGAAGAGTTATGTTTGAAATGGCAGGAGTTGCAGAAGACGTAGCAAGAGAAGCTTTAAGATTAGCTGCAAACAAACTATCTGTTAAGTGTAAATTTGTAAAAAGAGAAACTGAAATAGGTGGTGATAATGATGAAGATAAATAAAATAAGAGAAATGTCTTCACCAGAATTAGAAAAAGAATTAGGAGAATTAAAATCAGAGCTATTTAAATTAAGATTTAGTTTAGCAACAAATGGCTTAGATAATCCTATGAAAATTAAAGAAGTGAGAAAAGACATTGCAAAAATAAATACTGTATTAACAGAAAGAAAATTAGCTGAAGAAAATAAATAATAATTAAAAAGTATAAGATGCAAATAAATCTTGTAGTCAGTTTTGCTGAGTGCTAGATAAAAAGGAGGTAAAATAATGGAAGAGAGAAATCTTCGTAAAGTTATGATTGGCACAGTTATTTCTAACAAGATGGACAAAACTGTAGTTGTTGCAGTTGCAATAAACCAAAAACATAAAAACTATAGTAAAGTTCAAAGAAAAACATACAAGTTAAAAGCACATGATGAAAAAAATGAATGCCAAGAAGGCGATAAAGTAAAAGTAATGGAAACAAGACCTTTATCTAAAGACAAGAGATGGAGAGTAGTTGAAATCGTAGAAAAGGCAGTTATTAAATAGAAATAATTATAAAGCTAAAATAAGAAAAAGGAGGTAGCCTTAAATGGTACAACAACAAACTATATTAAAAGTTGCCGACAACACTGGTGCTAAAGAGATTATGTGTATTAGATGTTTAGGCGGTTCATATAGAAAATATGCTGGAATTGGAGATGTTATAATTGCATCTGTAAAATCAGCAGCTCCAGGTGGAACTGTAAAAAAAGGAGATGTTGTAAAAGCAGTTGTGGTAAGAACAAAAAAACCAATTAGAAGAGCAGATGGTTCATATTTAAGATTTGACGAAAATGCAGCAGTTATTATAAAAGATGATAAAACTCCTAAAGGAACTCGTATATTTGGACCTGTTGCAAGAGAATTAAGAGAGAATGATTATATGAAAATTCTTTCACTTGCTCCAGAAGTATTATAAAAATATTTATGAACAATTTATAAGAGTTTCAAAATCTAAGTTAAAGAGGTGAAAATATAAATGAGAATAAAAAAAGGAGATACAGTTCAAGTTTTATCTGGAAATGATAAAGGTAAAAAAGGAGAAGTTCTAGAAGTTATACCAAAAACAGAAAAAATAGTTGTTAAAGGTGTAAATATTAGAAAAAAACATGTTAAAGCTAGAAAACAAGGAGAAGAAAGCGGAATATTATCAATAGAGTGTGCTATACATAGTAGCAAAGTTAACGTAGTATGTCCAAAATGCAATAAACCAACAAGAATTGGTTATGAATTAGATAAAGATGGAAAAAAAGTACGTGTATGTAAAAAATGTGGAACAAAATTAAAGTAAAATGAAGAAGGGAGGATAGACTGATGGAAATATTAAAAGAACAATATGAAAAAGAGGTTATACCAGCATTAATGAAAAAATTTAACTATAAATCTATAATGGAGGTTCCAAAATTAGAAAAAATAGTTATTAATATAGGCTTAGGAGACACAAAAGATAATCCTAAATCATTAGAAAATGCTATAAATGATTTGTCAATAATAACAGGTCAAAAACCAATTATAACAAAATCTAAAAAAGCTATAGCAGCTTTCAAAATAAGAGAAGGAATAAATATTGGTTGCAAGGTTACATTAAGAAAAGGAAAAATGTATGATTTTGCATATAAACTATTTAATGTAGCATTACCAAGAGTAAGAGACTTTAGAGGATTATCAGCAAATTCATTTGATGGTAGAGGAAATTATTCAATGGGAATAAAAGAGCAATTAATTTTCCCAGAGATTGAATATGATAAAATAGATAAAATAAGAGGTATGGATATTATATTCGTTACAACAGCTAAGACAGATGAAGAAGCTAAAGAATTATTATTAGCTTTAGGAATGCCATTAAAAAACTAATCTAGTAAGATTGATTTTGGGTTGATGAATAATAATGGAATTATTTAGAAAGGAGAAATTATGGCTAAGAAATCTTTAAAAGTTAAACAACAAAGAGAACAGAAATATGCAACAAGAGAATATAATAGATGTAAAATATGTGGAAGACCACACTCATATATTAGAAAATTCGGAATTTGCCGTGTTTGTTTTAGAGAATTAGCTCATAAAGGAGAAATTCCTGGAGTTAAAAAATCAAGCTGGTAAAATAAAGTTAGAGATTAAGTTAGAAGGAGGGAAATGAATTGAATACAACTGATCCAATAGCAGATATGCTAACAAGAATTAGAAATGCAAATAGTTCTAAACATAAAACAGTAGATGTTCCAGCATCAAATATGAAAAAATCTATAGCAGATATCTTATTTAAAGAAGGATATATAGCTGCATATGAAGAAATAGAAAATTCAAATCAAGGAATTATAAGAATAACTCTAAAATATGATGAGAAAGGTGCTAGAGTTATAGATGGATTAAAAAGAATTAGTAAACCAGGATTAAGAGTGTATGCTTCTAAAGAAGAATTACCAAAAGTATTAAATGGTTTGGGAATAGCACTTATTTCAACTTCAAAAGGAATAAAAACAGACAAAGAAGCAAGACAAGAAGGTCTTGGAGGCGAAGTATTAGCTTATGTATGGTAAGCAATACCTATAAATTAGGGAAAGGAGAATAGAAAATGTCAAGAATAGGAAACAAACCTATAACAGTGCCAGAAAATGTTGAAGTGAAAATAGATGGACATCATATAGAAGTTAAAGGACCAAAAGGAACATTAACAAGAGATCTTCATAAGAACATGACTATTGTACATGAAGGAAATACTATTAAAGTAGAAAGAAGCAATGACCAAAAAGAAAATAGAAGTTTACATGGCTTAACAAGAACTTTAATAAGCAATATGATAGAAGGCGTTGTTAACGAATATAAAAGAGAATTAGAAATAAATGGTGTTGGATATAGAGCACAAAAAAAAGGAAACAAATTGGTTATGAATTTAGGATATTCACATCCTGTTGAAATAGATCCACCAGAAGGAATTACTTTTGATGTTCCAGCTCCAAACCAAATAATAGTAAGAGGAATAGACAAAGAAGTTGTTGGTCAAACAGCAGCTGTAATTAGAACAAAAAGACCACCAGAGGTTTATAGAGGAAAAGGTATTAAATATGTTGAAGAACATATTAGACGTAAAGAAGGAAAAGCTGGTAAAAAATAAAATAAATAATAAATTGATTTTTAAATTTATTTAAAAGGTAGTTATAAACTAATGCTGTTACATTAGTGGAAAGGAGAAAAAAATGGTTAAAAAAATAGATAGAAAAGCTGAAAAAGATAAAAGACATTTAAGAGTTCGTAAAAAAATATCTGGAACAGCAGAATGCCCAAGACTATGTGTTTGTAGAACAAATAACAACCTATTTGTTCAAGTTATAGATGATGTTGCAGGAAGAACCTTAGCAAGTGCTTCAACTTTAGACAAAGAAATCAAAACAAAACATTCAAATAAGGAAGCAGCAAAAGAAGTAGGAGCTTTAATTGCAAAAAGAGCTATCGAAAAAAATATAGAGGCCGTTGTATTTGACAGAGGTGGATATATATACCATGGAGTAGTTAAAGAGCTAGCAGATGCTGCAAGAGAAGGCGGATTAAAATTCTAATTATAAAAGGAGGGAAATTAAAGTGCAAGCTGAAAGAGAAAATACATCAGAATTAAAGGAAAAAGTAGTTGCAATTAATAGAGTTGCAAAAGTTGTAAAAGGTGGTAGAACTTTTAGATTTAGTGCTGTTGTTGTTGTTGGAGATGAAAACGGACACGTTGGAGTAGGAAATGGAAAAGCTTCAGAAGTTCCAGATGCAATAAGAAAAGCTATAGAAGAGGCTAAAAAGAACTTAATAGAAGTTCCAGTAGTTGGGACAACAATACCACATGAGTATATAGGTAAATTTGGAAGCGCAAGCGTACTTTTAAAACCAGCTGCAGAAGGTACAGGACTTATAGCTGGAGGAAGCGTAAGACCAGTATTAGAATTAGCAGGTTATAGAGATATAAGAACTAAAGTTATAGGAACAAACAATCCTAGAAACGTAGTTTATGCAACACTAGAAGGACTAAAAAGTATGAAAACAGCAGAACAAATTGCTAAAAAAAGAGGAAAAACAGTAGCAGAGATATTATAAATAAGTAAGACTCAAAAGTTAGAGAGAGAGGTGTGAAATTAAATGAAACTAAATGAATTAAAACCAGCTTCAAATAATAAAACAAGAACTAGAGTTGGACGTGGAGTAGGTTCTGGATTAGGAAAAACATCTGGAAAAGGGCATAAAGGTCAAAAGGCAAGAAGTGGTGGTGGAGTAAGAAGAGGCTTTGAAGGAGGTCAAACACCATTATATAGAAGGTTACCAAAAAGAGGATTTACAAACATTCATGCTAAAAACTACACAGAAGTAACATTAACAATGCTTAACAAGAGTGAAGCACAAGATGTTACAGTAGACACATTATTGGCTGAAGGAATAATTAGAAAAGCTAATGATGGAATAGTTGTAATAGCAAAAGGAAATTTAGAAAAAAAATTAAATGTAAAAGCAGTAAGATTCACTAAAGGTGCACAAGAAAAGATAGAATCTTTAGGAGGAAAGGTAGAGGTGATTTAATTGTTTAAAACAATAAAAAATGCACTGAAAACACCGGATATAAGAAAGAGATTATTATATACTCTAATATTATTAGTAATATTCAGATTAGGCAGTTATATAACAGCGCCAGGAGTAGATGTATTTACATTATCAACATATATGCAATCTGCTTCAAATGGAATGGCAGGATTAATAGATATGATATCAGGAGGAGCTTTTACAAGATTTTCTATATTTGCAATGTCTATTAGCCCATACATCACAGCTTCAATTGTAATTCAGTTATTAACTCTAGTTATACCAGCGTTAGAAAGAATTGCAAAAGAGGGTGGAGAAGAAGGAAAAAATAAAATCAACAAATATACAAAATTACTTACAATAGTGTTAGCACTAATAGAAGGTTTAGGACTTTACTTTTCTTATAAATCAGCTGGAATCTTCGTTGGAGAAGGATTTTTAACAGGATTTACAGTTGTAATATCTTTAATGGCTGGTACAGGACTTCTTATGTGGTTAGGAGAACAAATAACAAGTAAGGGTATAGGAAATGGCATTTCAATGATTATATTTGCGGGTATCGTTTCTGGACTACCAGGTACAATTACTACAATATGGAACCTAATATTTGGAACTGGAGTATTTAATACAAAAGGATTTTTAATAACATTAGGAATATTAATAGGAGCAATTCTATTAGTTGCAGGTGTAGTATTTGTACAAGAAGCAGAAAGAAGAATTCCAGTACAATATGCTAAAAAAGTAGTTGGAAGAAAGATGGTAGGAGCACAAAATACGCATATACCATTAAAACTTGCTATGGCAGGTGTAATGCCTATAATTTTTGCATCTTCATTTATGACATTCCCAGCAATGATAATACAATTATTTGCTCCAAATATTCAAGAACAAACTGGATTTTGGTCAGTTATATATAAGTTTTCAATAGCAACATCAACATCAGCAAATATACCAGTAGGATATACTATAGCAAATGCAATTGTTTACTTATTACTAATACTTGGCTTTACATTTTTCTACACATATGTTACATTTAATCCAGTTGAGGTTTCAAACAATATTAAGAGAAATGGAGGATTTATTCCAGGAATAAGAGCTGGTAAGCCAACAACAGAATATTTGCAAGCTGTTATGTCAAAATTGTTATGGTTTGGAGGATTATTTCTAGCAGTTATAGCTGTTTTGCCAATGCTTACAAGATTTGTACCAAATATAGATTTAACATTTGGAGGAACATCAATATTAATAGTTGTAGGTGTAGCACTTGAAACAATACAACAATTAGAATCTTACTTAGTAATGAGACATTACAAAGGATTCTTAGAATAATAAGGAAAAAGAAAAGGACTGTTACTAATTGGAAAAAGTATTTACTTTTTTCAATTGGCAATTGTCCTTAACTTAAATAAATTTGTATCTTAGAAAGGAAAGGAATGTAATTAATATGAATATAGTTATGTTAGGTGCTCCTGGCACAGGAAAAGGAACAGCAGCAAAAATGTTAGCAAAAAAATTGAATCTACCTCATATCTCAACAGGAGATATGTTTAGAGAACAAATAAAAAATGAAACAGAATTAGGAAAAGAAGCAAACGAATATATTTCAAAAGGACTACTAGTTCCAGATGAATTAACCATTAGAATAGTAAAAGACAGACTTTCACAATCAGATACAGAAAGTGGAGTTATATTAGACGGGTTTCCAAGAACTCTAGAACAAGCAAAAGAATTATCTAAAATTATGCAAGAAAAAGGTAAGAAAATAGACTTAGTTCCAGAACTAAAAATTCCAGATGAAGTGATAATACAAAGAATTATAAATAGAGCTACATGTTCAAACAAGGAATGTGGAGCAATATATAATTTAAAATATAAACCATCAAAAGTAGAGGGAATTTGTGACTATTGTGGTTCAAAATTATCAATAAGAGCAGATGATAACGAAGAAACAGTAAAACAAAGATTAGAAGTATATTATAATAACTCTAAAGATTTAATAAATTACTATAAAGAGGAAAAAACATTATATTCAATTTGTCCGCCAGACCCAACAGCAGATAATGCCTCAGAAATAGTAGTAGAACAAATTATAGAATATCTAAAAAAATAAGAAAGAAGTAATAAAATTGGTAACAATAAAATCTAAAAGTGAAATAGAACTTATGAGAGAAGCTTGTAGAATAACAGCTTTAGTTCATAAGGAAATAGAAAAAAACATTAAGCCAGGAATATCAACATATGACCTAAATCAAATTGCAGAAAAAGTAATAAAGGAAAATGGAGCAATAGCGGCACAAAAAGGATATAATTGTGGAATTAGAGGAATTCCAGATTATCCAGCAGCTATATGTGCATCAATTAATGATGAAGTAATACATGGAATTCCGTCTAAAAAGACAATAATAAAAGAAGGCGACATAGTAAGCGTAGATTTAGTTGTCTATAAAAATGGATTTAATGGTGATGCGGCAAGAACATATGTTGTAGGAAATGCTCCAAAAGAAATAGAAAAATTGGTAAGTGTTACAAAACAGGCTTTTTTTGAAGGAATAAAATACGCTGTAAAAGGAAACAGAGTAGGAGATATTTCTCATGCGATAGGAGAATTTGTTAATAAAAATGGGTACTCAGTTGTAAGAGAATTTCAAGGACATGGAATAGGTAGAAAAATGCATGAAGACCCAGGTATTCCAAACTATGGCAAAAGTGGTAGAGGAATAAGATTAGAACCAGGCATGACATTAGCTGTTGAACCAATGGTAATAATGGGTAAGCCAGATATTTTACAACTAGATGATGGCTGGACAATTGTTACAGAAGATGGAAGTTATTCTGCACACTACGAAAACACCATTTTAATTACAGAAAAAGAACCAGAAGTATTGACATTGTTGTAAAATTATTATATACTAATATAGATATTGGTAAAAAATACAAATATTATGTAATGTTGCGGAGGTCAAAATGTCAAAAGAGGATGTTATAGAGCTTGAAGGAACGGTCGTAGAAACTTTACCTAATACTACATTTAAAGTAGAATTAGAAAACGGACATCAAATATTAGCTCATATTTCTGGAAAGTTAAGAATTAATTATATAAAAATTCTTCCAGGAGATAAAGTAAAAGTAGAAGTATCGCCATATGACTTGACAAGAGGACGTATTACTTGGCGTGCAAAATAAAATATACAAGGAGTAAAAAGTTTGAAGAAAACAAACTGATTTGTGCCTAAAGGAAGGAATGAGGTTAAAATGAAGGTAAGACCATCAGTAAAGAAAATATGCGAAAAATGTAAAGTAATAAAAAGAAAAGGCGTAATTAGAGTAATTTGCGAAAACCCAAAACATAAACAAAGACAAGGGTAATAAAAGATTATAACACAAATATAGATGGCGGCTGTAGGAGAAATCCTATAATCTAATTTGTGTTTATATATATGTCAAAAAATGTTTAAAGACTTATATATAAGAAAAGAAGAAATGTTAAAATAAATATTTCCGAAATCCGAGTTTCTTTTATAATAAGTGCATTTCACCTTTAAGCAAAAATAATGACAACATAAATTAATAATTAATAATATAAGAATTTGGACAAATGGGAGTAATATAGCTCCTAATTTCTAATTTCTAACATCTAAAATAGGAGGTGCTAAAGAGTATGGCTCGTATAGCAGGAATTGATTTACCAAGAGAAAAAAGAATAGAAATAGGCTTAACATACATTTATGGTATAGGATTAGCAAGTTCACAAAAAATATTAGCTAATGCAGAGGTAAATCCAGATATAAGGGTAAAAGACTTAACAGATGATCAAGTACAAGCAATAAGAAAAGCTATGGAAGGATATAAAGTAGAAGGAGACCTAAGAAGAGATGTAGCTCTAAATATAAAGAGACTAACAGAAATAGGTTGTTACAGAGGTTTAAGACATAGAAAAGGACTTCCAGTTAGAGGACAAAGAACAAAAACTAATGCTCGTACAAGAAAAGGTCCTAGAAAACTTGTAAGTAAAGGTAAAAAGTAAAAGTTAGATAATAAAACTTATACAAAAAAGGGAGGTAAAGGCTAAAATGGCTACAAAAACTGGAGCAAAGAAAACAACAACTAGAAGAAGAGACAGAAAAAATATAGAAAAAGGTATGGCTCATATTCATTCTAGTTTTAATAATACAATAGTTACAATTAGTGATGTTCAAGGTAATGTTATATCTTGGGCAAGTGCAGGAGAGCTAGGGTTCAAAGGTTCAAGAAAAAGTACACCATTTGCAGCTGGAGAGGCAGCAGAAACAGCAGCTAAAGCAGCAATGGAACATGGATTAAAATCAGTAGAAGTATTTGTTAAAGGACCTGGTTCAGGTCGTGAAGCAGCAATTAGGTCATTACAATCAGCAGGATTGGAAATTAGTAGTATAAAAGATGTTACACCAATACCACATAATGGTTGTAGACCACCAAAGAGACGTAGAGTTTAAAAAAAGGAAGGTGAAAAAATAAAATGGCAAGATATAAAGACGAACAATGTCGTATTTGTCGTAGAGAAGGTCAAAAACTTTTCTTAAAAGGTTCAAGATGTTATACAGACAAATGCAGTATTTCAAGAAGAAATTATGCACCAGGTCAAAATGGACAAAAAAAGAAAAAATTATCTGAATATGGTACTCAGTTAAGAGAAAAACAAAAAACAAAAGCATTTTATGGAGTTGGAGAAAAACAATTCAGAAGATATTTTGATATGGCATCAAATACAAAAGGAAAAACAGGTGAAGTATTACTACAAATACTAGAAAGCAGATTAGACAATGTAGTATATAGATTAGGTTACGGAAGTTCTAGAGCACAAGCAAGAATGTTAGTAACACATGGCATTTTTGATGTAAATGGAAAGAAAGTAAACATACCATCATATTTAGTAAAAGCAGGAGATGTTATTTCTGTAAGAGAAATAAAAAAAGACAATGGTGCTATTAAATTAAACGTAGAAATGAACTCAGGAAAACCAGTTCCAGAGTGGTTAGAAAAAGATGCAGAAAAATTAAGTGGTAAAGTAGTTAGATTAGCATCAAGAGAAGATGTTGATATTCCAGTAGAAGAACATTTAATAGTAGAGCTTTACTCTAAATAATAACTAGAAGTTAGAAAATTAGCACATAAAATTATAAATTTGAAGTAGAGAACTTTGATAAAATAAAAATTGAAGTAGAGTGTAAAAGTGATGGTTTAGAATTTTCATAAATTCTGACATCAAACCACTACTAATCTCTAACTTCTAAAATAGGGGGTTAATAAATGATAGAATTTGAAAAGCCAAATATTAAATGCTTGGAAGCAGATGATGCAAATAATTATGCAAAATTCGTATGCGAACCATTAGAGAGAGGATATGGAATTACAATAGGAAATTCATTAAGAAGAATACTATTATCATCACTTCCTGGAAGTGCTATAACAAGTGTAAAAATTGAAGGTGTTTTACACGAATTTACTACGGTTCCAAATGTTGTAGAAGATGTACCAGAAATAATAATTAATTTAAAAAATGTAAGATTAAAATTAGATAAAAATGAACAAAAAACATTAAGAATAAATTTTAATGGTGCAGGAGAAGTGACAGCGGGAGATATTGAAACTGACGGAACAGTAGAGGTGCTAAATCCAGATTTACATATAGCTACAGTATCAGAAGGTGGACACCTTGTAATAGATATGACAGCTGAAATGGGAAGAGGATACAATACAGCCGAAAAAAATAAAAAACCAGAACAAGCAATAGGAGTACTTCCAATAGATTCTATTTATACACCAGTAAAAAAAGTAAACTATTCAGTTGAAAATACGAGAGTTGGACAAATGGTAGATTATGATAAACTAACAATAGAAGTATGGACAGATGGAAGTTTGAAACCTTATGAAGCGCTAAGCATAGCTGCAAAGGTTATGACAGGTCACTTAGAATTGTTTATTGATTTGTCAGAAACTGCAAAAAATACGCAAGTAATGGTTGAAAAAGAAGAATCTAAAAAAGAAAAAGTTTTAGAGATGTCTATAGAAGACTTAGAATTGTCAGTAAGATCATTCAATTGTTTAAAAAGAGCTGCTATATCTACCGTTGAAGATTTAACAAATAAGACAGAAGCAGACATGATGAAGGTAAGAAATTTAGGTAAAAAATCTTTAGATGAAGTTACAAACAAATTACATGCACTAGGACTAGACTTCGCTAAGGAAGAAGATTAATTAAAGGAGGTAAGACAGAAGTGGCAGGAAATAGAAAGCTAGGAAAAACAACAGATATTAGATTGGCAATGTTAAAAACTCAAGCTACTTGTTTATTGCTAAATGGAAAGTTAGAAACAACAGAAGCTAGAGCAAAAGAAGTAAAACCTATAGCAGACAGCTTGATTTCATTAGCAATTAAGGAAAAAGATAATTTTGAAATGGTTGATGTGAAAGTTTCTAAAGCAAAATTAGATGAAAAAGGTCATAAAGTTACAGAACTTGTAAAAAGCAAAAATGGAAAAGAATACTTAAAAGTAGTTAGAGAAGAAATTACAGAAAAAAGAAAAAAAGATATGCCATCAAAGCTAAATGCAAGAAGAAAAATGATGAAATTTATAAATAAAGTTAAAGATAGCAAAGGAAATAATATAGATTTAACAACAAAATTATTTGATGAAATAGCTCCTAAATATGAAGGAAGAGTCGGAGGCTACACAAGAATATTAAAAATTGGACAAAGAAGAGGAGACGCAGCCGAGATAGTTAGATTAGAGCTAATATAACAAATTAATAAAAATGCTATAAAAGGATTATACCTTTTGTAGCATTTTTTTATTACGCATAATATATTATACAAATGATGGAGGGATATATTATGCAAGATTTTATAATTAATGCAGTTATATGGATATTGGCACTATATGGATTAATTGAAATTATCAAAAATATTATATACATATATACATATACGAATTTTAATTCTGATGGAATTTACGTGATTATTGCAACAAAAAATCAAGAAGAGAAAGTAGAGGGCTTTTTGCGTACAACTATATTTAAAATCCATGGAAAAGAAGAAATACCTAAAAATATAATAATAACAGATTTAGATTCAAGAGATAATACATTAAAAATAATAAATAATTTACAAAAAGAATATAGCTTTGTAAAGTTTCTAAAATGGAAAGATTGCAAGCAATTAATAGAAAACATAAAAGAAAATTAAGGCAAATAGTTGTAAAAAAAGAAAAAAATTGATATACTATAGTAAGTAAAATTATAGGAGGTTTTAAATATGGAAGAAAATAATAATATTGAAAACGAAATAGTAAAGGAAAACAATAATATAGTAATTGAAGATGAAGTAATAGCAACAATAGCTGGAATAGCAGTTTCAGAAGTCTCAGGAGTTGCAGAAATGGCAGGAGGATTTGCAGGAGGAATTACTGAAGTTTTAAGCGGAAAAAAGAATTTAGCAAAGGGAATAAAAGTAGAAACAAAAGAAGGAGAAACAAAAATTGATGTTAATATTATAGTAGAATACGGAGTTAGAATTCCAGATGTTGCTTTCGAAATACAAAATAAAGTAAAAAAATCAGTTGAAGAGAAAACAGGTTTAAAAGTATCAGGTGTAAATGTTCATATACAAGGAGTAAAAACGGAAATAAATGAGCCACAAGAAATTATAGTAGATGGAAAAAACGAAGAAAAATAAAAGCTAATTTATATAGCAAGAAAGGAACAAAAATATGAAGATTTTAGATAGGACAGGGTTAGCGATTTTTTCAACAATAGTATTAATTATATCTATAGTAATGTGCATGATAATATTTGACTGGGTAAGTATAAATACGGTAACAGGAATTGTCTCAAGAACTTTAAATTATGGAGTAGGTTCTAAAATAGTATTGGGCATTTCAATTGCTTTTATATTATTAGCAATAAAGTGTATATTTTTTAGTTCAAGCAATAAAGAAAAAAGTGAATATAAAAATGGAATTTTGTTAGAAAATTCAGATGGAAAACTTCTAATAACTAAAGATACTTTAGAAAATTTGGTAAATACCATAGTTAAAAGTTTTGATGGCGCAGAAAATGCAGTTGCACGAATAGAATTAGACAATGAAAATAACCTAAAAGTATTTGTAAATATATCAGTTAAAGAAAATGCAGTAATAAAAGAATTATCAAGCAATATTCAAGCTAGAATAAAAGAAGCAATAAAAACAACATCAGATTTAGATGTAAAAGAAGTAAATATTAAAGTAAAGGATGTAGCACCTGTGAAAAAGACAGTAGTGCAAGAGTAGAAAAGGAGTTTCTATGGATAATATAAAGGAATTTATAAGTAGATATTTTGGTGCTATAATAGGTGTAATAGTAGCAATTATCTTATTATGTACACATTTATATAAAGTAATTATAGGTATTATATTAATATTTGTCTGTGGATATGTTGGAAATTATGTTCAGATGAATAAAGAAGATGTTAAGGAAAAATTGAAAAACATAATAGATAGATTATAGAAAGGTACAGACAATGAACAGATCAAAAATTAGAGAATTAGCATTTGAACTATTATATAGTTTGGAGATACAAAAAGTAGAAAAAGAATCAATAGAAGAGCAAATAAAAATATTTTTAGAAACTAATGAAATAACAGATAAAAAAGCAGAAGAGTACTTTACAGATGTAGTTTATGGTATACAAACTAATTCGGAAAAAATACAAGAAACTATATCTAGTAATTTGGCATCAAACTGGAAGATTGAAAGAATTTCTAAAATAAGTTTAGTGTTACTAAAGCTTTCAACATATGAATTAATATATAAAAAAATACCATATAAAGTAGTAATAAACGAGGTTGTGGAATTAGCAAAACTATATGGAGACGAAAATGCACCATCATTTATAAATGGCGTTTTAGGAAATATAGTAAAACAAAATAATTTATGCTAAAATACAAAGGAATGATAAACAGATGACATATAATGCAATTAGTGTAACAGAGTTAAATAAATACATTAAAGGAAAATTTGAAGATGATGAGCGATTAAACAATATACTTGTAAAAGGGGAAATTTCAAATTTTAAACATCATTATACAGGTCATATGTATTTTACTCTAAAAGATGAAAATTCACTAATAAAATGTGTGATGTTTAAAACAAATACTGCAAACTTGGAATTTGTTCCAAAAGATGGAATGAAAGTTATAATATTAGGAACTGTATCTGTATTTGAAAGAGACGGAGTATATCAAATATATTGCAATGCTATGAAACAAGATGGTGTTGGAGATTTGTATAAGGCTTATGTAGAACTAAAAAACAAATTGGAAAAAGAAGGATTATTTGATAAAAAGTATAAAAAAGGAATCCCATATATGCCAAAATGTATTGGAGTATTAACATCAAATACAGGAGCAGTAATAAGAGATATAATAAATGTTTCAACAAGAAGAAATCCGAATGTGTATATAAAATTACTTCCAGTTCCGGTTCAAGGAAAAGGAGCAGCAGAAAAAATTGTAAAAGCAATAAATTTAATGAATGAAAACAAACTTTGTGATGTAATAATATTAGCGCGAGGAGGAGGCTCTTTAGAAGATTTATGGCCATTTAACGAAGAAATAGTAGCAAGAGCAATATTTGCTTCTGAAATACCAATAATTTCTGCGGTAGGACATGAAACTGACTTCTCAATTTCAGATTTTGTGGCAGATTTAAGAGCACCTACACCTTCGGCAGCAGCTGAATTGGCTGTTCCAAATATTAAAGACGTAATTACTAAATTAAAAGAGTATGAAAATAGGCAGAAAATAGCTTTAAATAGAAAATTGCAAATAATGAAACTAAGGTATGAAAAATGTATAAATAGTAAAGCTTTTAAAATGCCTTTGCAGAGAATAAATGAAAAATATATGCTAATAGATATAAAGGTAAAGCAACTAGAAGGATATATAACAAAAAGATATATAAAAGAAAAGTCAAAAACATTAAATTTACTAACGAAATTAGATGGATTAAGCCCTCTAAAAACACTTACAAGAGGATATGGCATAATTACTTTAAATGGAAAAACTATAAAATCGGTCAAAAATTTGAACAAAGAAGATGAAATTAATATAAAATTATATGACGGAACAGTAAATGCAAAAATATTAAGTAAGGAATGTGATTAAAAATGAATAAAGTAATAAAAAATAGTTTAATTACTATATTAATTGCAATATTAGTATTTGTAATAGTATATTTTGTTTATGACATAATAAAAGTAAAGCCTATAAATATGGAACAAGCAAAGCAAAACAATACAGACGGACCAAATGAAGGATTAGATACAAACAAATTGTTTGAAAATATAAATGAATCAAACAACAAAAACGAAAATGAAGAAAATAATGAAGAAAAAGCCAATAATAATACAGAAGTACTAAATGGAACAGTATCAAGTAAAGAGGATAAAGCCATAGAATTGGTAAAGAAAAAATGGGGAAGTACAGAAGGTGTGTATTTTTCTAACATGGCAATTAATTCAAGGGGAAACTATATTGTAACAGTCAATGATTCTATCACTTCAAAAACATTAGCTTTTTATGAAGTTGATGTAGAAAATGAAATGGTAAAAGAAAGATAGGAGAACTGTGAGATGAAAGATAATTTTGAGGATACAATAAAGCAATTAGAAAATATAGTCAATGAGTTAGAAAATGACGAGTTGGACTTAGATACATCTGTTAAAAAGTTTGAGAAAGGTATGGAACTTTCAAAAAAATGTACTAAAATCTTAGAAGATGCGGAAAAACGAATTTCTATTTTAATAAATAAAGATGGAGAGCTTCAAGAAGAAAATTTTACAGCGGAAGAGGAATAAAAAGTGAGTAAGGGGATAATGAATTTTATAATTGAGTATAAATATGTTGTAGTGCCATTTATAATATGGTTTTTAATACAAACATATAAATTAATTTCAGATTTAATAACAACTAGGCAATTTAATTTTAAAAGAATATTAGGTGCGGGGGGAATGCCAAGTTCACATTCTGCAGTTGTTACAAGTTTAGCAACAATGGTAGGAAAAAGTGAAGGATTAAATTCGCCAATGTTTGGAATAGCAACAATATTTGCATTTGTTGTTATGTATGATGCTACAGGAGTAAGAAGAGCTGCAGGCAAACAAGCAAAAATATTAAATAAAATTGTTAATACACCAGGATTAACAAAAGAGCAAGTTTCAGAAAAACTTGTGGAAACCTTAGGACATACACCAGTACAAGTATTTGTTGGAGCAGCGATAGGAATAATATCAGGATTAATGTTTTAATTTGTCCTCATTGCGACAAATTTTTTGTGGGAGGCTATTATGGAGGATATAGAAATAGCAAGAAAAGCAAAGTTGGAAAATATTACTAAAATTGCTACAAAGTTAGGAATAGACGAAGAATATATAGAGCAGTATGGTAAATATAAAGCAAAGATTTCCTGCAAGTTATATGAAAAATTAGAAAAAAAAGATAACGGAAAATTAATTTTAGTAACCGCAATAAATCCAACGCCATTGGGAGAAGGTAAAACAACAATATCAATAGGATTGGCAGATGGATTAAATAGAATTGGAAAAAAAACAGTATTAGCTTTAAGAGAGCCATCATTAGGACCAGTTTTTGGAATTAAAGGTGGAGCAACAGGTGGAGGGTATAGTCAAATAGCTCCTATGGAAGATATAAACTTGCATTTTACAGGAGATATACATGCAATAACATCTGCAAATAATTTATTGTCTGCAATGATAGATAACCATATTTACTATGGCAATGAGTTGGAATTTGAAAAAGTAGTATGGAAAAGATGTATGGACTTAAACGACAGACAATTAAGAAAAATTGAAACAGGACTATCAAAAGAGAAAAACATAATACCAAGAGAAGATGGATTTGATATATCTGTTGCCTCAGAAATTATGGCTATTTTATGTTTGGCATCTGATATAAATGACTTGAAAAGAAGAATTGGAAATATAATAATAGGATATAACAAACAGAATAACCCGATTTTTGCAAGGGATTTAAAAGCAGATGGTGCGCTAACAGTTTTATTAAAAGATGCAATAAAACCTAACCTAGTGCAAACTATAGAAGGAACACCAGCAATAGTTCATGGGGGACCTTTTGCTAATATTGCACATGGATGTAATAGCATAATTGCTACCAAGTTGGCGCTAAAATTAGGAGATTATGTAATAACAGAGGCAGGATTTGGAGCAGATTTAGGTGCAGAAAAGTTTTTAGATATAAAATGTAGAAATGCCAATATTAAACCAGATGCTGTGGTATGTGTGGCAACAATAAAGGCAATAAAATATCATGGTGGAATGGATAAAGAAAATATAAAGAACGAAAGTATAGAATATTTAGAAAAAGGACTTAATAATTTATATAGACATATAGAAAATTTGAAAAATGTTTTTGGAGTAAATGTAATTGTAGCAATAAATAAATATAACCATGATACAATAAAAGAAATAGAATTCCTAAAACGAAAATTACAAGAAAAAGGAATAGAATTAAGTTTAGTTGAGAGTTGGGAAAAAGGTGGAGAAGGAGCAGTTGATTTAGCAAATAAGATAGCTGATTTAACGCTGAAAGAAAGCAATTTCAACTATGCATACGAATTAAATATGACGGTAAAAGAAAAAATAGAAGCAATAGCACAAAAAATATATGGAGCTTCTAAAATAGAGTATTTAGAAAATACGGAGGAAAAAATAGAAAAGATAGAAAAAATGGGATATGGAAACTTACCAATATGTATTGCTAAAACGCAATATTCATTTTCAGATGATCCAAAAAACTTAGAATGTATACACCCATTTAATATACATATCAAAGATGTAGTATTAAAAGCAGGAGCTGAATTTATAGTAATAATAACAGGTAAAATAATGACAATGCCAGGATTACCAAGAATTCCTGCGGCAGAAAATATAGATATTGATAAAAATGGCAACATAATAGGAATATTTTAAATAATTATGAATAAACAACCACTTTTAGGACAAAATAATTTTAAAGTAAATTATTTTTAAAAGTGGTGTTTTTATGTTGAAAAATAAAAGAAAGATATTATCAATAATAGCAATAATTTTTGTTATGACAATGTTTATTTCGTATAATGTATTTTTTAGAACGACTAATGTACAGGCAACTTCAAGATACGGATCTACAGGCTCAGAAGTAACACAAATTCAAACAAAATTAAAAAGATGGGGATATTATAAAGGGGCAGTAGATGGTGTATATGGTAGCAAAACATTGGCTGCGGTAAAATGGTTTCAATCAAAAAATGGGCTTACAGCAGATGGAATAGCAGGAACTAAAACCTTGCGAGCAATGGGGATCTATAGCAATACAGGAACAGGAAGTTCTAGTACGAATTCAAATGATGTTAACTTACTTGCAAGGTTGGTATATGGAGAAGCAAGAGGAGAACCATATGCGGGACAAGTGGCTGTTGCAGCAGTAGTGTTAAATAGAGTTAAAAGTAGCTCATTTCCAAACACTATAGCAGGAGTAATATATCAAAGAGGGGCATTTAATGTTGTTGATGATGGGCAAATAAATTTATCGCCTAATAGTACAGCAAAAAAAGCAGCACAAGATGCACTAAACGGTTGGGATCCATCATATGGTGCAATATATTACTTTAACCCAAATACAGCAACAAATAAATGGATATGGTCAAGACCAATGACAGTAACAATTGGAAAGCATAGATTTTGTAAATAGAAGCATAACATTTTGCAACAAATTATCAACCAAGAGGCACAGCATAAAATAATTATTTACTATAATGCAAAAGGATTACAAAAACTCTTCAATAACACCAAAGTGCTATTGAAGAGCTCTTTTTAAAGTATTATGCAGATTAATCCGCCACTACCTTCATTTACTATACGTTCAAGAGTTTCTTGAAGTTTACCTTGCGCTTCTTCTGGCATTTTAGATAATTTATTTTGCAAACCTTCATTAACAAGTTCATGTAGACTTTTTCCGAATATATTGGATTCCCATATCTTTTTAGGGTCATTTTCAAATTCAGAAAGTAGATAATTTACTAAATCTTCAGATTGTTTTTCACTTCCTACAATAGGAGAAACCTCGGTTTCTATGTTTGCTTGAATCATGTGAATAGAAGGTGCTTTTGCCTTTAATTTTACGCCAAATCTTGAACCCTGTTTTACCATTTCTGGCTCCTCTAAAATTAATTCATCTATGGAAGGTGTTACAATACCATATCCTTTTGCTTTGACTTCTTCTAAAGCATATGCAATTTTATCATATTCTTTTTTAGTATTAGCAAATTCGGTTATTGTAGAGAATAAATCACCTTCATTTGAAATATCAACTCCGGAAATTTCTGTTAGGACCTTATAGAACAATTCATCCATTAAATTTATGGAAATATTTACACTGCCATCTCCTAATTTAATTTCGTCTAATATAGTTCTTGTTATTATTTCAGTATTTTGCAATTTATCAATACCACTATTTATTTGCTTTAACACACTAATATTTGCAAATGCTTCTTTTATTTCCTTATATAATTCTGCTTTTAGCCAGTGTTCGCTATTTAAACCATCTACCCATTTAGGAAAAGTAATATTTAATGTTTCAATAGGAAATTCATATAATATTTTGCCGAAAATATTATTAATATCATCTAAATTTAAACGAGAACAATCAGTAGGCAATACTGGTGTTTCATATTTCTTTTCCAATTTTTGAGCCAATTCTCTAGTATAATCAGAAGAAGGATCATCTGTATTAAGAACAATAACAAAAGGTTTGTTAATTTCTTTCAGTTCTCTTACAACTCGCTCTTCTGCTTCAATATAATCTTGACGAGGAATATCTGTAATTGTGCCATCAGTAGTTATTAAAATTCCTATGGTAGAATGTTCTTGGATAACTTTTCTAGTTCCTATTTCTGCAGCTTGCTCAAAAGGAATTTCTTCGTTAGACCAAGGTGTTTTTACCATTCTAGGCATATCATCTTCCAAATAACCAATTGCGTTATTCACAAGATAACCAACACAGTCTACTAAACGAGTTTTTAATTTTAGGTTATCCCCAACAGTTATCTCAACAGCCTCATTTGGAATAAATTTGGGTTCAGTTGTCATTATTGTTTTGCCAGCAGCACTTTGAGGTAATTCATCTCTTGCACGTTCTCTTTTGTATTCATTATTTATATTTGGTATTACTAATAAGTCCATAAAATTTTTAATAAAAGTAGATTTGCCAGTTCTAACAGGTCCAACAACACCAACATAAATATCTCCATCTGTACGGTTAGCTATATCTTGATACAATTTTAAATTATCTTCCATTAATTAATTAACCCCCTTAAAAATGTTTGTACAAAATAACTTTATTTAATTTATATTAGAATATTTTTAAGTTATGACTAAAATGCAAAAAAATTTGCAAGAAAATAACCAATGTGATAAAATATGAATATCTTATATAAAGGATGGTGCATATGGAAGATAAAATAATAGAAAAGTTAAATCAAATGGGGCAGCAACATATAACAAAAAGGCTGGACAACAATGAAAATTTGCGAGGACAGATATGCAAAATTGATTTTGATGAAATAATGAAATTATACAAAGGCACAAAGAAAAATACTCCTATACTAGAAAAATATTTTGAAGGAATAGGATATGTTGAAAAAGATAAACTATCTATGGAAGAATATGGCGAGCTAGAAAAAATAGGAAATGATGTTATAAAAAACGGTAAATATGCAGTAGTAACAATGGCAGGAGGACAAGGAACAAGACTAGGACATATAGGACCAAAAGGTACATACAAATTAAACTTAGAAATAGGAGAAAAATATTTATTTGAAATTCTTGTAGATTCGCTAAAAGAAATAAAACAAAAATATGGAGTTACTATTCCGTGGTATGTAATGACAAGTAGGGAAAACAACAATCAAACAAAAGAATTTCTAGAAAAGCATAATTATTTTGGATACCCAAGTAAAGACATAAAACTATTTATGCAAGGAGAGCTTCCATTAATATCAACAGAGGGTAAAATTTTACTAGACAAAGATGGTTGCATAAAAGAAGCATCAGATGGAAATGGCGGAATATATGAAGCAATAAATAAAAATGGTATTTTAGCAGACATGAAGCAAAAAGGAGTAGAATGGATTTCTGTAGGAGGAATAGATAATGTATTGTTAAATATAGCAGATCCAATATTAATAGGACTTACTATTAAACAAAATAATCTAATAGGATCAAAATCTGTTGTAAAAGCAAATGCACAAGAAAAGGTAGGTGTATTTGGAAAAGTAAATGGAAAAACAAAAGTAATAGAGTATACAGAATTACCAAAGGGAATGGCAGAAAAAGTAGATGAAAATGGAAATTTAATATTTGGAGATGCAAATATATTAAATCATTTGTTTAATATAAAAGTATTAGAAGATTTGTCAAATGTAAAGTTACCATATCATACTGCACTAAAAAAAGCATCTTATTTAGATGAAGAAAACAATTATATTGAACCAGTAGAACCAAATGCATACAAGTTTGAAGCATTTATATTTGATGCATTTGAAAGATATGAGAATATGACTGTTTTAAGGGTTAAAAGAGAAGAAGAATTTGCACCAATAAAAAATGCGCAAGGTGTAGACAGCCCAGAAACAGCTACAAAATTATATAATGATAAAATGAAAGGAAGATTAAGAAATGAATAATATAACAGCATTAATAATGGCAGCAGGTACAGATGATAAAATGAAATCTAAAAAATCAAAGTTAGCACAAACTATATATGGAAAAGAAGTAATAAAAAGAGTTGTTAATTCAGTAAAAAAAGCTGGTATAGAAGAGGTTGGTGTAGTAGTAGGAGAAAATAAAGAAGAAATAGAATCAATATTAAAAGATGAAGTAAAATACATATATCAAGAACAATGTTTAGGAACAGGTCATGCAATAATGCAAGCAATACCATATTTAGAAGAAAAATCGGGTAGAGTTTTAATATTAAATGGAAATATCCCATTAATTACAGAGCAAACTATACAAAAAATTGTGGATAAATCTATAAAAGAAGATGAAGTAGCTACAATACTAACAGGCATTATAAGTGAGCCAAAGGGATATGGCAGGGTAATAAGAAAAGAAAATAAAATATATGAAGTAATAGAAGAAACGGATTTGGAAGAGGTACAAAAAGGTATATTAGAAGTTAATGCAGGAGTGTATTGCTTTAAAATAAATGAATTATTAGAAATATTAGGAAAATTGCAAAAAAGTAGCATGGGATTATATTATATTACTGATGTTATAAAAATGATGAACACAAAAGGACTAAAAACTGGAGGAGTATTAGTAGAGGATAATACAGAAATTTTAAGTTTGCATACAAAATTACAATTAGAGATGTTAACCAGAATACTAAAAATAAGAATTAACACAATGCACATGAATAATGGTGTAACAATAGAAGATATGAATACTACATATATATATGATGATGTAGAAATAGGAATGGATACAATAATACATCCAAACACTACTATAAAATCAGGAGTTACAATAGGGGAGAACTGCGACATAGGACCTAATGCATATATAAGAGAAGGATGTAAATTGGCAAACAAAGTAAAAATAGGAAGCTTTGTTGAAATAAAAAAAGCAATAATAGCAGAAGGCACCAAAGTTCCACATTTATCATATATGGGTGATTGCGAAATAGGCACAAAATGTAATATAGGATGTGGTACAATTACTTGTAACTATGACGGGGTAAACAAACATAAAACAATAATTGGAGATAACAGTTTTATAGGCTCTAATGTAAACTTTGTTGCGCCAGTCAAAGTGGGAAGTAATGTAGTGATAGGAGCAGGTTCAACAATTACACAAGATGTTCCAGACAATGCATTGGGAATTGCAAGAGAAAGACAAACAAATAAAGAAAATTGGAAAAAATAGAAAAAAGGATGCCAACTATAATGTGAATGGCATCCTTAAAAAATGCATATGTGGCAAAGCAAAATGCACATTTAACAAAGCCACTTTTCTTATTGTTGATCTCCAGGCAATAAATAATCAACTACTCCGTAAACTATAGCACCTATTATTGCGGCCATCCAAGAAACTGTATAACCAGCGACAAAGTATTGTGTAACATATAAAACTACTGCTGAAAGCACAAATCCAACAAAACCTTTTCCAAATGAACTAGCATGTAGTCCTGTAAATTTTGTTATTAAATAATCAATAATAGTAAGAACTATTGCAGCAGTGGCTAAAGCCCAAAAACTATTAATTCTAAAACCAGGCGTAAAAAATGCAGTAATTGCAAGAACTACACCAGCAGTAATCAATCTACCTATTATTTGCCAAGCAGTACTTGTGCCATTCTGAGTATTAACGTTTGCATTATTTGTTGACATACTAAAACCTCCTATTAAAATCTTACCAATTTTATGGTTTTATAATTTTATTATTAACTAAAAAAAAAATATTATTCAAAAATGCGAATAATATATTTTTTTTGGTTAAAAATATTAGTAAAATAAACAAATTTGAAAAAAGGAAAAAATTAAAATGATAATTACATTTATAAGATCAATTATTTTATACATAATTGTATTAGTTGTTATGAGACTTATGGGAAAAAGAGAAATAGGCCAATTGCAACCATTTGAATTGGCAATATCTATAATGATAGCCGATTTAGCATCAATACCAATGGCGGATACAGGAATACCAATAACAAATGGAATAATTCCTATATTAGGGTTGTTAGTTATGCATTTAGTAATATCAATTATAAATATTAAAAGCATAAGAGGAAGAGAAATAATATGTGGAAGACCATCAATTTTAATATATAGAGGCAAAATAGATGAAAAAGTTTTGAGAAAAGAAAGATTTACGGTAAACGAATTAGAAGAAAGACTAAGAGGCAATAACATAGTAAATATAGGTGATATTGAATATGCAATATTAGAAACAAGTGGACAAGTAACTGTAATACAAAAACCAGAAAAAAGGAACACAACACCAGCAGATTTTAACATTCAGCCAGATTATGAAGGAATACCGTATGATTTGGTAATAGATGGTAAAGTAATGCATGAAAATCTAAAAATAATAGGTAAAAACTACGAATGGCTAAGAAAACAGGTAAGCAAATTTAATATAAAACCAGAAGAAGCGTTACTAGTAACATTGGACGGAAAAGGGCAAATGTTTTGCCAAGGCAAAAGTAAGGGAGGCCAAAAATAATGTATAGAGAGGCAGTAATAATAGTATTGATAATATTATTAATTATAATAGGAGATATATTAACACACAAATTTACTACAAAAACTGTAGCAGAAATTAGCAGAGAAATATTTTTGTTAACAGAAAGCGTAAAAAATAACAAGGATGATATTCAACAAAAATTAAACAATATAGAAAAAGCATGGGAAAAATATAGTGAAAAATTAGCATATTATATAGAACATAATGAATTAGAAAAAGTTGATACAGAAATAGTAAAAGCAAAAGCAGATATAGAAGTCCAGAACTATGCAATGGCAATAGAAAACCTAGAAAGATGCACATTTATTCTAGAACATATAAAAGAAAAAAATTCATTAAAAATAGTAAACGTATTTTAGTGTCACTTTAGGTACGGTCCAAAAGTGACACATCTTTATTACTTAGGTAGTTTAGAATTTTAGCATCTGTTTTAAAATTAAATTTAATATAACTACTGCAAAGCTGTTGTGTTTTATATCCAAACTGCTTGTTAATTTTGTTTATTCCATATTTTCCATCTCCAATTATGGGATAACCAATATGAGCTAAATGTGCACGTATTTGGTGTGTTCTCCCAGTATGCAATTGTATGTCTAAAATACAATAATTTTTTTCAATATTTTTTTCCAATACTTTATAAGACGTTACTATTTTTACATATCCTTTTTGAGGTGTGTCAGAAATGTATACTAGAGCTTTTTTATTATCTTTAAACAGGTAAGCCTCTAATGTTTGACTTTTAATATTAGGTATTCCATATACCATTGCTTTATAATGCTTTTCAATCTCTCTATTTTTAAATTTCTGTAATAAAATATCTAAAGCATCTTTGTTTTTAGCGAAGATTAATAAACCAGTAGTATTTCTATCTAACCTATGACAAGGTTCAATATAGGCATACTGCTTTTTCAAAATAGAGGTTATAGAATTAGAGCCAGTAACTTCTATTTCGGCAGGTTTATCTATAATTAGAATATTATCATCTTCATATACTTTGTTGAAATTACAATGATTTTGCTTAAAAAGAAATTCATCAGAAATGAATATTTTAACAGAATCACCAGTCTGTAAAAATACATTAGAGTTTACTTTTATATCATTAATACGAATATCTTTTTTTCGTAAAGCTTTATATATGGTGTTAGTACATAAACCATCAAAATTATCTAACAAAAAAGGAACTAATTTTTTACAATTATACTTATTTTCAACAACTAATTCTTTCATAATCTCTCCCACTCCGACTTGACCCAATTAGGGACCGTCCCCCAATGTCCTGTTTTCCCAATTAGGGACTGTACCCAATTGGACCAAGTAAATCTTTTACTACTTCTCCTGCAATAATTAGTCCCGCAACAGATGGTACAAAAGCAATGCTTGCAGGTGTTCTTTTTAAGCTTTCGTCTTTATTAAATCTGTTAGGGATTTCTTTAGAATAAACAACCTTTAAATGTTTTATTCCTCGAATACCAAGTTCTTTTCTCATTACTTTAGCTAAAGGACATACAGAAGTCTTAGAAATATCAGACACTTCAAATCTAGTAGGGTCAAGCTTGTTTCCTGTTCCCATTGAGGAAATAATGGGAATATTTTTGCTTTTTGCTGTTTCTACTAACAAAATCTTAGAAGTGACAGTATCTATTGCATCAACTATATAGTCATAATTTTTTATTAAAAAGTCGTTAGTTGAAGAATTATAAAATTCTTCAAAAACATTAATATTTAAATCTGGATTTATGTTTAATAATCTTTTCTTAGCTACTTCAACTTTAGCCATTCCAATAGTAGTTGTATCAGCAATTAATTGTCTATTAATATTAGTAATATCAACCATATCACTATCTATTAAAACAATATTACCAACTCCACTTCTAACCAAGCCTTCCGCAACATAAGAACCAACGCCACCACACCCAAATATGGCAACAGTAGAGTCTTTTAATTTATTTATATTATCTTTACCAATTAACAATTCAGTGCGAGCTAACCAATTTAACAAATCTATCTCCTCCTAACAATATTATTAATTATAACACATAAAATACAAATAAGTAGAAATATTGAAAAATTTTGAATTTTATTATACAATATGAGTTAATAAGAGAAAAATGTAGGTATTAATTCTATACAAATAATGTGTAGGGACAAACCTATTCTTACTGATGAAAAACATACTAGATTACAAGAAAAATAAGATGAAGGAGATGGATTAACATTAAAAAGATATTTTCAAAACAAACATGGAAGATTGCGGGAATTACATATTTAGTAGTAGGAATTCCAATACTATTAGGATGTTTAGCATTCTTGCAAGATACACTAATGGCTCGGCATATTTGGGGTGATGTTAATGGGTTATTCAATTTATGTATTTTTCCCTGTTATGGTAATTGGTAGTATTATTCATATAAATATAATGTTAAAACCAATTGCTAAATTTGTAGTTATTGGGTATTTAATATTAACAGTTGGTGTTGCAAGTGTGCCAATTGGAATATCATTTTATAAAAATAATGAAGAAAAGAAAGAAATCAAACAAAAAGATGAATATATTAGCAATTCTATTGGTTATGAAATTCGTAAAGTTTACCCTGATGCAGAATTTTATTGGTATTATAATTATGCTATTGTAAAGCTAGGTGGATACAAATTTGAAAATCAACCGGTGTTCAATTATGGAAATCAATCTGATTATGGTGGAGAAATAGCTAAATGGAAGAAGATAAAAAGTACAAAAGCTTTTTCGAATTTTCCATATGAAGTTGAAGTTAACTATTATTTTGAAAATATGGAAATTCCTTTTGTATCATTTGATATAAAAAACTTTTATTTAGATTACAATAAAAATGGTATCTCAAAAGAAGTATTAGAAAATATAAAAGTAAAAATACAACAACAGCTTTATAAATACTATGATAATGATAAAATTAATATAAGTTATAATAATACTATTAAAGTTATGATTAACAAAAAAATAAACACAAACACATATGAAGAAAAAACAACAACTGAGAGATGGAAAGACTTCATAAAGCAAAACAATATAAACACAGATCTTGTTGTAATCAATGTTGAATATAGGGATCTTAACACTAATAGATCAAGATATTATAATGTAAATAGAAACAAGTGGTCTGGAAGTTATAATGAGGCAAGTTAAATATAAATATATTTGATTTACTAGTAAAAAAAAGAGAGAATTAATATAAAGCGCATGTGAAAGAAAAATTAAAATGGATAGTAGAGGTAACTAAAGAACAAAAATCTTTAGTTATTTTTTTGTTACTTATCTCAATAGTATTAAACCTTATTATTAATTATAATACACAAAATACGATTTTTGCTGTTGCGGAAACTTAAAAGCATAATTTTTAATTTTATTCATAAGATTAAATAATAAGTGCAAAATTGCGAGAGAATAGTGTAAAGTAATCTATGAAAAATGTAGGGGCGATTTTAATCGCCTGCACTTCGAAGAAATTACTAAAAAAGAGAGGAGTAATCCAAATGATAAAAAATAAAAATATTATATATAAAGCATTAAGTATATTATTTGTATTAATATTTGCTTTTGCTGTTATAAAAACTAAAGATGAAAAGTCAAGTGTGGTTACAAATGCAGAAATTTTAAGCAATACAAAGATTGGGTGGGGAATAAGAAGAAATGATAATCACGAACAGCCAGATTTAGGAGCTAATAATAAAAGAATCCTAGAAAAATATGAAGGAATTTGTATGGGCAATGCAAGCAAGCCATATGTGTATTTGACATTTGATGAAGGATATGAGGCAGGATATACAGAAAAATTTTTAGAAGTTCTAAAAAAGAATGAGGTTAGTGCTACATTCTTTATAACTGCTCATTATGTAAATACACAACCTGAATTGGTAAAAAAAATGATAGATAATGGTCATATTATTGGTAATCATACAGTAAACCATAAAAGTATGCCAGATTTAACAGATGAACAAATTAAATCAGAGGTTATGAACTTACATACAACAATATATGAAAAATATGGCTATGAAATGAAATATATAAGGCCACCTAAAGGAGAATATAGTGAAAGAACGGTAAATTTCACTAACACTTTAGGGTATAAGACAGTAATGTGGTCTTTTGCATATGATGATTGGGACGAAAAGAAACAAGGAAGAGAAGAATATGCAAAAGAAAAAATACTTAAGAATATTCATAATGGTGCTGTAATATTATTACATGGTAATTCTAAAGATAATGTTAATGTTTTGGATTATTGCATAAAAGAAATAAAGAAGATGGGATATGAATTTAAAAGTTTGGATGAATTTGAAAGATAATAATTATACAGTGGAGAGGAATGAGTTTTCAAGTGAGAAAAAAGCAATTAAAAAAAGAGAGTAGATTAAACAGATTACTAGAAATACCTAAGGAAATTTCGACAAATGAGCCAAGAATAGTAAATATGGGGTTTAATAAAATGCTTATAGAAAACTATAAAATAATACTAGAATATCAGGACTTTTTTATAAGAATTGGTACGCAAATTGGCATAATAAATGTAAATGGATTTGAACTAGAATTAAATGAAATGACGCCAGACGAATTATTGGTTACAGGTAAGATTGAAAGTATAGATTTAGAAAGAATGGTAGATGAATAGGGGGAAAACTTAGTGTACTTTAAAATTATTTTTTATTATATAGTTGGATATGTAAATATTTTTGTAGAAGGATACTTTATAGAAAAATTTATAAATATATGTAATAAACAAAAAATACTTTTATGGAATTTAAAAAGAGATAAAACAACTATTATTTATGCAAATGTAGGGATAAGAGATTTCAAAAAACTAAAAGCAATATGTAAGAAAACAAAATGTAAAATAAAAATAGAAGGTAAAAAAGGTTTGCCTTTTATTTTTAATAAATACAAAAAGAGAAAGATATTTGCAGTTGGTTTGGCAATAGTAATAATATCAGTAATTGCTTTGTCAAAATTTGTATGGAATGTAGAAATAGTTGGAAATGAAAAAATTAATGTAGAAGAAATAATGATAATTGCAAACGAAAATGGATTGAAAGTAGGAGAACTAAAAAATAAAATAGATACAAAAAAAATAATAAATAAATTAAGATTGGAAAGAAATGATTTAGCCTGGGTGGGCATAGAACTAAAAGGTACTAATGCACTTATAAAAATAATAGAAGCAACTCCTAAGCCAGATATTATAAATGAAGAAGAATTTTGTAATATTATTGCAACAAAAGAGGCAGTTATAGAAAAAATAAGTGCCCAAAATGGTACTCCCGTAGTAAAAGAAGGAGACCTAGTAAAAAAAGGTACTGTATTAATAGAAGGTTGGTTAGAGGGAAAATTTACAGGAACAAGATATGTACACGCAACAGGCACTGTTAAAGGAAAAGTATGGTATACACAAAGAGAAAAAGTATATTTCAATCAACAAAAAAAAGAACAGACAGGGAAGGTTGAAAATAGATATTCCCTAAACTTAAATAAATTTAAAATAAATTTTAATAAAAGGGTTTCAAAATTTAAAAATTATGATACAATAGAGACGAATAAAAAATTAAAACTATTTGCCAATTTCTACTTGCCAATAGAGTTAATAAAAACCACCAATACAGAAGTAAATATAACAGATATAACTTATAGTATGGAAGAAGCAAAAAACATAGGCATAGAAAACGCAAAAAACAAATTAAATGAACAAATAGAAGACTTGAATAATATATTAAGCACACAAATTAATACAAATACTACAAATGAATATATAGAAGTAGAAGTTACATATGAGGTGCTTGAAGATATTGGGACAAAAGAAAAAATAGTATTTTAAAAGGAGGAACACAATATGGAAGAAAGAAGCTTAAGAGTTTATGATTCGGAGAAAACATTTTTCTCAAAGCTAACAAATACATTAACAAAAATAATTATACCAACACAAGTAGGAATAAATAGTATGCTTATTTCTATTAAAAGAAATAATGTACTAAAAACATATGAAAACACATTAGAAGATATAGAGAACGTAGAAAAAAAAGAAGCAATAAAGAAAAAGTTTGAAGACGTATATGCATTATATTTAGAAGCAGTAGATAAACATATAATGGATTCAATATATAAAAAAGTTAAAAATGATACGGCAACAGATTTTGAAAAAAATGCTTTATCAAAATACTATACAGTAATACATTTAAAAGATAGTGAATATTTAGAATATAAATATAGAAAACAAATATATTTATTGGAACTAGATTATCAATCAATAAAAAGAAGTGAAAAACCAAAACTATTAGAAAAATATAAAAAATTCTATCTAAAAGAAATGGAAGTTTTATATAAAGGATTATTAAAGCATTATTCCATAAAGTTAGCAGACAACCTAACATATGGAACAAAAGAAGAAACATATAATAAAATTTTCTCAACAGTAGAAGAATACATATCAAATGTTATGCCTTTAAAATTTGAACAGGATAAATCAAAAGAATATGCGCAAATATTAGAGGACTATAATAATTACGAGAAATTTGCAGTAGGAAAGCTAGATCAAAATGATAATATAGAAAAAAACATGATACTTTTAAGCATAAGCAGAAAATTATTTACACATAGTTTACCATTAATCGTAGCCGAACAATGTTACATTAAATTATTAAAAGATATAAGAAGCTTAATAGTGGATACTAAAGTTATCAGAAAACAAGAAAAAGCATACTCGTTATTGATAAGATTAATAGAAGAATACAATATAAAGTTATTATCAACCAAAATATATTGGGATAAACCATCAGACAGAGAAGAGTACAAAGAGTTCTGGAAAAAATATCAAGAAATTAGTGAGCTAAAAGGTATAAATAATGCAGAATATAATGAACAATTAGAAATTTTATTTATTACTAATGATTTGAAAAAAGTAAGTTTAAATGAAAATAAATACTACAAAATAATTAAATTTTATAAAAATAAACTAGTTGAATTAGGGGTAATGAAAAATTTAAAAAATAGTTTTAGTTCAAATATTAATTTACATTCTACATCAAAGAAGTTGTGTAGAAAATAATAAAAATGAGGAAGTAAAATGGAACAGATAGAAATTCTTACAGAAGGAATAGAAGAAAAAGAAGAATACAAAGAAATTATTAAAACAGTATTAAAACAATGCTTTAAAGAAGAAGAATTGGGAAAACATATAAGCATAACAATAACATTAACAAACCCAGAATATATAAAAAGCATAAATAGAAAATACAGAAATGTAGATAATCCTACAGATGTGTTATCCTTTCCAATGTATGAAAGAGATGAAATTTCAACAATAAAAAAACAGAAATATGAAACAATATTAGGCGATATATTAATATCTATACCTAAGGTACAAGAACAAGCAATAGAATATGAACACAGTTTTAAAAGAGAACTAGCATATATGGTAGTTCATGGGTTTTATCATTTAATGGGGCTTGACCATATGAATGAGGACGAGAAGAAAGAAATGAGAGAAAAAGAAGAAAACATACTAAACAAATTAAATATAATAAACTAAATAAGAAAGGACAAGCAATGAAACCGAAGCATAAAGAAAATAACAATACCGAAGAGAAAAAAATTAAAAACAGTAATTTTATAGATGCATGGAAAAATGCAATAAATGGTATCATATATGCTACTACAACCCAAGGAAATATAAAAAAGCAATTAATAATAGCTGTGGCAGTAGTAATAATAAGCTTGTTTTTTAATTTGAATAAAGCAGAATTTTTAATATTTTTATTTACAATAATTTTAATAATATTTGCAGAAATGGTAAATACAGCAATAGAAACTGTTGTGGATTTATATGTAGATGTATATCATCCAAAAGCAAAAATTGCGAAAGATGTAGCAGCAGGAGGAGTAGTAATAACAGCAATAAATGCAATAATAGTAGCATATTTTTTGTTCTTTGATAAAATAAGCGATATGGGTATTGCATTTATACAAAATGTTGCAAATTCCCCTATACATTTAGCTTTTGCAACAATAGTAATTACTATGATAGCTACTTTAGCAATAATAGCATACTCTAAAACAAACAAGCATAAAGTATTTAATGAGAAATTTGTACCGAGCGGTCATGCTACAATTGCATTTGCAGCAAATACAATAATATGGATAACAACACAAAATCCAGTAATATTAATACTATCTCTTGTAATGGCAATATTAATAGCGGAAAGTAGAATACAAGCAAAAGAGCATAAACTTTCTGAAGTAATATTTAGTGCTTGTATGGGCATTTTAATTGTTCTTATAATATATAGTATAAGTATAAATGTATTAAAGTTTTAGGAAAGGAATAAGATTAAACATGGAAGAAAGTAAAAAAAGCAGTAATGGAATCAAGATATTAATAGTTTTATTAATACTATTAATGATAGTAGCAGGAGTATTAGTAGCAATAAAATTTATACAGGGTAACAAAATTAAACAAACTCAAACAAGTGCGGGAGTAGAAGAAAACAAAGAGCCAGAAAAAGAAGTAATAAAATTACCAACAACTTTTGCTGGAAAAGATAGACCAATTGCTGTAATGATAGATAATAATATAAATGCAATGCCACAGGCAGGATTACTAGAAGCGGATTTGGTTTATGAAATAATAGTTGAAGGAGGAGAAACAAGAATGATGGCAGTCCTAAAAGGAAAAGATGTTGAAAAAATAGGACCTGTTAGAAGTTCAAGACACTATTTTCTAGACTATGCATTAGAAAATGATGCAATATATGTTCATTTTGGTTGGAGTCCACAAGCAGAAAGTGATATATCTACAATGGGAGTAAATAACATAAATGGACTATATTATGATGGCTCATATTTTTGGAGAGTAAGCGAAAAATATGCACCACATAATGCGGTAATAAGTACAAAAAATATATTAAAGGTTGCAGAAAACAATGAATATAGAACAACATCAGAACAAAAACCTGTGTTGAATTATGTAGCAGATGAAATTGAACTAGAAGATGGCAAAGAAGCTGAAACAATTACAATTCCATATTCAGATTATAATACTGTAAAATACACATATAATGAAGATAAAAAAGAATATGTTAGATATTCAAGAGGAAAAAAACAAGTAGATTGGAATACAGACACAACAATAACAACAAAAAATATAATAGTAACATTTGCAGAGAACTATAGTTTAAATGATGGTTCGGGCAAAGGCAGACAAGGACTTGAAAATATAGGAAAGTTAAAAGGATATTATATTACAAATGGAAAAGCAATAGAAATAACATGTGAAAAAAACTCAAGAACAACGCAAACCGTATACAAAGATTTACAAGGTAACGAAATAAAAGTAAATGATGGTAAAACATTTATACAAATTTGCCCATTAAATGCAAATGTAAAGATAGAAGGAAATACTAAAACAACAGAAAAATAACAAAAAAGGGCAGGAGAATAAATCCTGCTTTTTGATTTAAGAAAAGAGGAAAATATATGGAAAATGAAAATTGCCAATGTATAGAAAATCAAATAAAAGAGGATATGGTACAAATATTAGAAAAATATACTACAGATAGAGATAATTTAATACAAATATTAAACGAAACACAAGAAAAATTTGGGTACATCCCTAAAACATCACAATTGGAAATATCTAAATACTTAAATATACCAATGGCAGAAGTGTATGGAGTAATAACTTTTTATTCAAGGTTTACATTAGAACCAAAAGGAAAATACGCAATATCAGTATGTTTAGGAACTGCATGTTTTGTAAAAGGCTCAGAACAAATATTAAACAGATTAAAAGATAGGCTGAAAATAGATGTAGGGCAAACAACAGCAGATGGAAAATTTTCTATAGATGCTACAAGATGTGTGGGTGCATGTGGACTAGCTCCTGTATTTACAGTAAATAACGAAGTACATGGTAAAGCAACAGTAAAAAAATTGGATGAAGTGTTAGATGAATTAATGAGTAAATAAAAACGTGTAGTGCACGAATGAAAAGGAGAAAAATATGAAATCTGTAGAAGAAATAGAACAAATAAGAAAACAAAAAAGAGAAGAATTAGACCTAAGAGTAAATTTAAACTCTGCAACAAGAGAAAAGCATATATTAGTATGTAGAGGAACAGGTTGTACATCTTCAAAATCCCCAGAAATAATAGAAAACTTTAAAAAAATAATAGAAGAAAAAAATATACAAAATGTAAGAGTTATACAAACAGGTTGTTTTGGGTTATGTGCTAAAGGACCAATAGTAATAATAAGACCAGAAGATACTTTTTATGCTAATTGCAAGCCAGAAGATTGTGAAGAAATTATAAATTCACATATATTAGAAGGAAAAATAGTAGAAAGATTATTATGCAAAGATATAGATGGAAGCATTGTAAAAAAATTGGATGATTTACAATTCTATAAAAAACAAAAAAGAATAGCACTAAAAAATTGTGGAGTAATAAATCCAGAAGATATAGACGAATACATAGCATTTGATGGATATAAGGCTTTAGAAAAGGTGTTATTTGAAATGACACCAGAAAGTGTAATAGAAGAAGTAAAAAACTCCGGATTAAGAGGAAGAGGTGGAGCAGGTTTTCCAACAGGTAAAAAATGGGAACTAACAAGAGCTGCAAAGGAAAAGCAAAAATATGTTGTATGCAATGCAGATGAAGGCGACCCAGGAGCATTTATGGATAGAAGTATATTAGAGGGGGATCCACATTCTGTTGTAGAAGCAATGATAATAGCAGGATATAGTATAGGTGCAAATAAAGGATATATATATGTAAGAGCAGAATATCCAATTGCAGTACATAGATTTGATATTGCTATAAAACAAGCAAGGCAATATGGACTCCTAGGTAATAACATATTTGGAACAGAATTTAGTTTTGACATAGAAATAAGATTAGGAGCCGGTGCTTTTGTTTGCGGAGAAGAAACAGCCTTGTTAGAATCAATAGAAGGAAGAAGAGGACAACCAAGATTAAAACCTCCATATCCAGCAAATGAAGGACTATGGGGAAAACCAACTTTAATAAACAATGTAGAAACATATGCAAATATAACTAGAATAATACTAAATGGAGCAGATTGGTATTCAAACATAGGAACAGAAAATTCAAAAGGAACAAAGGTATTTGCATTAGGCGGAAATGTAGTTAATGTAGGATTAGTAGAAGTGCCAATGGGAACAACATTAAGGGAAATAGTATATGACATAGGCGGAGGAATTCCAAATGGAAGAGACTTTAAGGCAGCACAAACGGGAGGCCCATCAGGAGGTTGTATACCAAAAGAACACTTAGATACACCAATAGACTATGAATCATTAAAAACAATAGGTTCAATGATGGGGTCTGGTGGACTAATAGTAATGGATGACTCAAAGTGTATGGTTAATTTAGCAAAGTTTTATTTGGACTTTACAGTAGACGAATCTTGTGGAAAATGTACACCTTGTAGAATAGGAACAAAAAGAATGTTAGAAATATTAACTAAAATATGTGATGGAAAGGCGGACATACAAGATTTAGAAAAATTGGAACAATTAGCAATAAATATTTGTAGAACTGCAGTGTGCGGGTTAGGACAAACAGCGCCAAATCCAGTTTTGTCAACATTAAAGTATTTTAGAGAAGAATATTTAGACCATATAAAACATAAAACTTGCAAAGTTGGAGAATGTAAAGCACTAACAAATATTTCTATAAATCCACAAAAATGCAAAGGATGTGGAATATGTAAAAGAAATTGCCCAGTTAATGCGATTTCAGGGGAGCCAAAACAAGTACATATAATAGATAAAGACATTTGTATTAAATGTGGAACTTGTGTAGCTAACTGCCCATTTCATGCAATCGGTTGATAATTTGAATTTAGAATAATAGTAGAAAGGATTGTAAATTAAGATGATTAATCTAAAGATAGATGATAAAGAAGTACAAGTTGAAGAAGGTACCACAATATTACAGGCTGCTAGGCAAGTTGGAATAGATATTCCTACATTATGTTTTTTAAAAGATATAAATGAAATTGGCGATTGCAGAATGTGCATTGTACAAGTGGACGGAAGAAGAGGTTTTGCTACATCTTGTATACAAAAAGTAGAAGAAGGAATGAATGTAAGAACACATTCAAAAGAAGTTATAGAAGCTAGAAAAGTGATATTAGACTTAATATTGTCAAACCATCAGCGTGATTGTCTAACATGTACAAGAAATGGAAATTGTGAGTTGCAAAATTTGGCTGTAAAATTTAATGTAACAGGAGTAGAATATGAAGGAGAAAAAAACAAACACAAAATAGATGATTTATCTCCATCAATAGTTAGAGATTTTAATAAATGCATTTTATGTAGAAGATGTGTTTCAGTATGTAAAAAAGTACAAAAAATAGGTGCAATTGATTGTATAAATAGAGGTTTTGAGTCCTGCATATCAACAATAGGAGACCATAGCTTAAATGATGTTAATTGCACATTTTGCGGACAATGCATAGAAGCATGTCCTGTAGGAGCTTTGAAAGAGAAAGATTCAACACAAGAGGCATGGGAAAAATTAAAAGATCCAGAAACTTATGTAATAGTACAAACTGCGCCAGCAGTTAGAGTAGCATTAGGAGAAGAATTTGGAATGCCCATAGGGACAAATGTAACAGGAAAAATGGTTTCAGCACTAAGAAGACTAGGATTTGATAAAGTATTTGACACAAATACAGGAGCAGACTTTACTATAATGGAGGAAGGAACAGAATTTATTCAAAGACTAGACGAAAATAAGAACCTGCCAATGATTACATCATGCAGTCCAGGCTGGGTAAGATATGTGGAAGCTAATTATCCAGAAAATATAAAGTATTTATCAAGTTGCAAATCGCCACATGAAATGTTTGGGGCACTTTTAAAGACATATTATGCAGAAAAAAATAACATACCAGCAGAAAAAATATATGTTGTATCTGTTATGCCATGTATTGCAAAAAAATATGAAAGGCAAAGAACAGAATTGAAAAACAATGGAATGTATGATGTGGATTGTGTATTAACTACAAGAGAATTAGCAAGAATGATAAAACAAGCCAATATAGAATTTGAACAACTAGAAGAAAAAGAATTTGATAGTCCTATGGGAGAAGCAACAGGAGCTGCAGCAATATTTGGAGTTACAGGTGGTGTAATGGAAGCCGCACTTAGAAGTGTATCAGAAATATTAACAGGAGAAGAATTGGAAAAAATAGAATTTAAAGAAATAAGAGGAGAACAAGGCATAAAAAGAGCAAGCCTAAAATTAGGAGAAAGAGATATAAAAGTAGTTGTTGCGCATGGACTAGGAAATGCCCAAACAATAATGGAAGAAATAAAATCTGGAAAAGCAGATTATCAATTTGTAGAAATAATGGCCTGTCCAGGAGGTTGCATTATGGGAGGGGGACAACCTATTAAAAATTCCAAAATTAGAGGAACAATAGATGTAAGGAGAAAAAGAGCAGAAGCAATGTATTCTATAGACGAAAAAAGCAAAATAAGAAAATCACATGAAAATCCAATTTTAAAACAAATATATAGTGAATATATAGGTGTTCCAGGTGGACATAAAGCACATGAGCTTTTACATACAACATACAGTAGAAAAGAAAAATATAATATTTAGAGAAAAAAATTGATTTATTTACAAAATTCGACAAACTTTTTAAAAAAATAGGTGTATAATAGTATAGAAAATTGACATTTACTAATAAGTAAAAATTGAAACATAATAATGTAGAGGGCGATTTTAATCGCCCGCGACAAAGACCAAGGAGGTAAAAAAATGAAGTCAGGTTTTGTATCAATAGTAGGAAAGACAAATGTCGGAAAATCCAGCATAATAAATTCATTAGTAGGAGAAAAGGTAGCAGCAATAGCAAATAGACCGCAAACAACACGCAAAGCAATAAAAGCCATTGTAAATAGACCAGATTCACAAATTATATTTATAGATACACCAGGAATACATAAACCACAAAGTAAATTAAGTGATGCAATGATAGAAACATCACTAACTTCTATACAAGATGTTGACTTAATAGTATTTGTAGTAGAAGCCTTTGCAAAAGAAATATCAGAAGAAGAAAAAATAATATTAGAAAAAATAAAAAAAGCCAAAAAGAAAACAATATTAGTTATAAATAAAATGGATTTAGCAAGCATAGCACAAGTTGCAAGAGCAATGGAACTATATAAAAATGAATATGAATTTATAACAATAGTACCAATGGTTGCCTCTAAACAAGAAGATTCAGAAATACTATTAGATGAAATAGAAACAAACTTATCAGAAGGACCATTATACTATGATACAGAAGAATATACAGACCAAACAATGCAACAATTAGCAGAAGAAATGATAAGAGAAAAAGCATTAAAACTATTAAGAGATGAAGTACCACATGGAATATTGGTAGAAGTAGAGCGAATGAAAAGAAGAAAAACAATGAAAGGCGAGCCAATATACAACATAGAAGCTACCATATATTGTATAAGAGAATCACATAAGGGTATAATAATTGGAAAAGATGGAGAAATGCTAAAAAGAATTAGTACATATGCAAGACAAGATTTAGAAAAAATGTTAAATACAAAAATTAATTTAAAAGTATGGGTAAAAGTAAAAGAAGACTGGATAAATAAAGATTCTATTGTAAATAAATTTAAAATGTAGAAGTATAAAATTATAAAAAAATGCAAAAGATAAACTCGAAGGAGCTGATTTTATGCTAAGACAAATGGCTTGGAATACATTTAAGCACACAGGAAATGTAAATACTTTTATTGAATTAATAGAAATAGAAAATATACAAAAAAACATGGAAGGTAATCAATATGGGAATATTGAAGACAAAGGGGATAATAATAGCAGAAAGCAATATGAACGACTTTGATAAAATGCTTACAATTTTAACACCGAATGGAAAAATTGGGTGTGCTGCCAAAGGAGCAAGAAGACCAAAAAGTGTGCTTATGGCAGCAACTCAATTTTTGTGCTTTGGAGAATATATGTTGTATAATAATTCGCAAAATTACAATATAAATTCTTGTGATATTATAGAAATATTTTACAATATAAGAACAGACTTTGAAAAATTAAAATATGCAGCACTTATAACCAAAATAATAAATGATGTAACAGACGAAAACCAAAACACATATAAAATATTGCAACTATTTTTAAATACATTATATATGATTTCCGAAACAGATAAAAATTTAGACTTAATACTATCCATTTTTGAAATAAAACTTTTATGCCTATTAGGATTTATGCCAGTGATAGATAAATGCGTAAATTGTGGGGAGAAAGAAGAATTAAAATATTTTTCGCTAAAAGATAACGGATTTAAATGTAGTGCTTGTGGTAAACAAGATAAAGGAGCAATTGAAGTCTCAAAAACAACAGAAAACGCAATAAAATATATAGTAATGGCACCAGCCAAAAAAATATTTTCTTTTAATATTTCAGAAGAAAATATAACACAATTAAAAGTAATAAGCAAATTATATTTAAACAGTAAATTAGAAAAAGAATATAAGTTATAAATACGAAAAAACAATAAAAAATTTCTTTATTGATAATTATGAAGAAGAAATAAAGGATGGAGAATTAGTTTGCACTGATATGATATATTATTCAAATTTCAATTCATAAAAAAGATAACAAATATATCTGACAAAACTATGTTAAGCATGATTTCTAATATTCAGTTAGAAGATGATGATTATGACTATAATTTAAGCTTTGCAGATGAAAAAACAGCTGTTGATGAAGAGTTAGCTATATTTAATTTGTTAAATGAGGAGGATAAATAATGGAAGAGGAATTAAGATATTATTATGGCTTTGATAAGTATGAAACATTAATTGAAAAATTGAAAAAATATAATGAATTAAAGTATGATGGATGTTTTTATGAATTAACTACTCAATATGACCATCCTTGCATAGAAGATTCGTTTTATAATAAAAAAATTGATGGAAGATTTAGAGTAAGATGTTCTAAGAACATTAAAACAAAACAATCTAAGTCAAAAATTAGTTGGAAGAAAAGAACAAATAATACTTCAAATGGCTTAGTTAATAAAGAGGAAGAAGTTGAAGTGAACTTTCAATTCGAAGAATTTGACAAATTAGTGTTTTTATTAGAAAATGTTATAAAGATGAAAAATATTGAATCATATGAAAGATATAGAAATGTTTTTCATAATGAAGATATAGAGATTGTTGTTGATAAATATCCTTTTGGAATAGCACTAGAAATAGAAAACAAAAGCAAATTAAAGACTGCAGAAGAAACAGTATTATTTTGGGTAAAAAGATTAGGATTAAAACAAGAAGATGCATTTAGATTATCTTGGGATGATAAATATACAGAATTATGCAAACAACAAAATATAGAAATATTTAAACATGTAAAGTTTGATTTACCAATGCCCAAAGTTATAGAATAATGTATTAAAAAAGGAAATGTTTATGATTAGCAATTTAAATAGTAAAATAAATGAATTTTTAAATAGTGAAAAAATACCAAAAGAAATTTTGATGACTTGAAAAATGTTCCGGAAAATATGGAGTTTTCTTTATTAAGTAAAGAGTTTCCAGAATTAATTGATATTATAGGATATCATGGGATTGTGATAGAACCATTGCCTGTTGATGAGATTATTTTAAAACGAATTATTGAAAGAGGGAAAAATTTTATAAATTATTTGGATGGAGTTCAGAAAAAATTGAAGAATGTTCAAAAGTTATTGCTTCAAGTGAAGCTATTGTAGGAATGTATGGGGTCGTAGTTATATAAAATAAAACGGCTAATATTTGAAATGTTAGCAAAAGCTGGTGTAAATCCAACCGACTCTACCAATATATATTTTTAGAGACATAAGTTTATGTCTTATTTTTATTATATTAATTTTATGGCAGAAGTGTACTACCATGTTATATAAATTCTAAGTGGATTTTTAAAATATATTTTAAACTATAGAGCATAATTTTAATATAATATGATTATTTTATTTAAAAAAAAACTGAAAATTATAGGTTTGTGACTAAACTTTAAAAAAAAGCATTTCAAGTAAATAAAAGAATTTATTTTTTGATTGTAATATTTTATAATGGTTGCAGTTTCTAAAGACGTGCAGTTTTGATAAATTGACACAAGTATGTAGATGTAGTATAATAAAGTGGTTAAAGTATTGAAAAGAGTAGAAAAATTAGGAGGAAAAATGTATTTAATAGTTGGACTTGGAAATCCTGAACCAGAATACTCAAAAACAAGGCACAATATGGGATTTGATGTAATAAATAAATTAGCAAAACAATATGAAATAGAATTGTCAAGGAGTAATTTTGAAGGAATATACGGTACAGGCATAATAGAAAATGAAAAAGTAATCTTGTTAAAACCACAAACATATATGAATTTGAGTGGACAATCAATAAAAAAATATATAGACTTTTATAAAATACCATTAGAAAATATATTAGTAGTATTTGATGATATGGATACAGAAAAGGAAAAAATAAAAATAAGAAAAATGGGAGGTCCAGGAACTCACAATGGCGCAAAATCAGTTGTACATGAACTACAAAGTGAACAGTTTGCAAGAATACGAGTTGGAATAGGAAGACCAATAGACAATGATGAAATAATAGACTATGTAATAACACCAATACAAGATGAACAAGAATATAAACAATTAGAAATAGGAATAGAAAAAGCAAAAGATGCAATTATAGAATATTTAAAAAATGGAATAGATAAAGCAATGAATAAATTCAATTAATAAAAAATAAGCATAAGAAGGGAATATTGTAAAAAATGCAGGAAATTTTAGTTAATGTAGACAAACAAAGGAATAAAACTATAGTTGTAGTAGAAAATGGAAGATTAGTAGAAAAATATCAAGAAAATGACGGAGCAGAAAGACTAGAGGGAAACATATATATAGGTAAGGTACAAAATGTATTATTGGGAATGCAAGCAGCATTTGTAGATATAGGAAAAGAAAAAAATACATTTATACATATAAGAGATGTCATGCCTAAAGCAAGTAACGAAACAGGAAATAAGAATGAACCATTAAACAAATACAACATAAAAGACTATATAAGAACAGAAATGCCAATATTGGTTCAAGTAAAAAAAGATTCTACTAGCAAAAAAGGTGCAAGAGTTTCCACACATATGAATATATCGGGTAGATATATTGTGCTTATGCCTAATTCAGAGTTTATAACAGTCTCAAAAAAAATAGAAGACATAAAAGAAAAAAATAGATTATTAAATATAGTTAAACCCATTGTTCCAAAAGGATATGGAATAATAATAAGGACATCGGCAGAAGGAAAAAATGAAACAGAAATAAAAGAAGACCTAGATAAACTAATAAAAAAATGGCAAAATATTTTAGAAAAATATAATAATTTAAAAAAACAAAAAACATTTATACCTAAAATAATATATAAAAATCAAGGAATAATAGAAAAATTAATATTAGATTTAGTAGATAAAGAATTAACAAGAATAATAGCTAATGATGAAACAACATATGCAGAAATTGAAAAAGATATTAAAAATATGCAGATAGATTCTGATATAAAATTAGAACTGAAAAAAGGAGAAACAGTATTAGACATATATGATTTAGAAACTCAATTAGAAAAAGCAGACAATAGAAAAGTATGGCTAAAATGTGGTGGATTTATAACAATAGATAAAACAGAAGCATTAACAGCAATAGATGTAAATTCTGGAAAATATGTAGGAACAAAAGATTTAGCAAAAACAATATTTACGGTAAACAAAGAAGCTACAGTAGAAATAGCAAAACAAGTAAGGTTAAGAGATATAGGTGGAATAATAATAATTGATTACATAGATATGGAAAATAAAGATGATAAAGAAAAAATATTAAAAGAACTAGAAGAAAATTTAAAAAAGGATAGATCTAAAACTCAAGTAATAGGATTTACACCATTAGACTTACTTGAAATGACAAGAAAACATATGTGGAGCAATGATTAATAAAAAGGAGCAATAATGAAAGTAGGATTTATATCATTAGGTTGTAATAAAAATTTAGTTGATACAGAAAAAACAATAAGTATATTCAAGGAGAACAATTATGAAATAGTAAACAATCCAAAGAAAGCAGACATTATAGTAATAAACACATGCGGATTTATACAACCAGCAAAGGAAGAAGCAATAAATACAATATTAGAAATGGCAGAATATAAAAAACAAGGATGCAGATATTTAATAGTAATGGGATGCTTGGTAGAAAGATATAAACAAGAATTAGAAAAAGAAATTCCAGAGGTAGACTTATTTATAAAATATAGTGAATATAAAACACTATGGAGCAAAGTTCAAGAATTAATAAAAAAAAGAGAAGAAAATGTAAACTTTGAAGAGTGGCAGGACAGAGTTATTACAACAGGAGAAACAACAGCATATTTAAAAATTGCAGACGGTTGCAGTAACAGATGCACCTATTGTGCTATTCCATATATTCGTGGACCTTTAAAAAGCAGAAAATTTGAAGAAATAATAGAAGAAGCAAAAAAACTAGCAAAACGCGGATATAAAGAAATAATACTAACAGCCCAAGATACAACAAAATATGGTACAGATATTTATGGAAAATCAAGACTGGCAGAATTACTAACAGAAATATCTAAAATAAAAGAAATAAAATGGATTAGATTTCTATATTCTTATCCAGAAACAATTGATGATGAATTAATAAAAGTAGTAAAAGAAAATGAAAAAGTATGCAAATATTTTGATATACCAATACAACACATCTCTAACAATGTTTTAAAAAGAATGAATAGAAAAAGCAATGGGGAAGGCATAAGAAAATTGATAGAAAAGTTGAGAAAAGAGATACCAGAAGTTATAATAAGAACAACTGTTATGGTAGGTTTTCCTGGAGAAACAACGGAAGATTTTGACGAATTATATGAGTTTATACAAGAAACCAAATTCGACAAAATGGGAGCTTTTAGCTATTCTAAAGAAGAAAATACACCTGCTGAAAAATTAAAAGAGCAAATCCATCCAGCAACTAAAAAAAGCAGGTATAATAAAATAATGCAGTTACAAAAAGAATTAATAGAACAAAAATTAAAAAAGTATATAGGAAAGAAACTAGAAGTTTTAATAGAAAATAAAACATTTGATTCTAAATATTATGTAGCAAGAAGCTATATGGAAGCACCAGAAACAGATGAAGTGATATACATAAAAAATACACAAGAATTAGAAATAGGGCAATTTACAAATTGCGAGATTACAGATGTAAAAGAATATGATTTAATAGGAAAAATATAAATAACATCCCCCCTTAAATGTCGAAAAATGTAGGCAAAGCTCTAAATAAGGAGAGCGATTTTTGTTGCTTATTGGCAGATACAGTGATAAAATCAGAGACAGTAAGGGGGGATTATATGCAACTAGTACAAGATATTTATAAAATAATAGAAAATGGAGAATTCATAAAATGGTTAATAGTTACAATAATTACTTCTTTAGCAATAGCATTAACAAATACATTAATATATATTAAACTGTTTAGTGTAGAAGTTAAAAACAAAAAGAATATTGCAATAGTTACTATAATAGAAGCTTTTTTCAAATGTATATATTCTATGACAATTCCAATTTACGCATATAGAATAGTATGCTTATTAACAGAAATAGCAATTTATAAAATATATTTTAAACAGAAAATTGAAAAATGTATATTAGGAGCAACAATAAATTCTATTATTATAGTATTCTCAGAAGCTATATTTTCTAAAATCTTATGTTTAACTTATGAGAATATAAAAATATATATGGAAGGTATATATAATTACAAATACAAATTTAGTCTTTTTCTACTTATAGTAATAAGTAGAATAATTATTTACTATATAGTAAATAAAAAGAATATAAAGGTAAAAATAAGAGAAGACTTAAACAAAAGAGAAAGAGCAACACTAATAGCAATATCTATTATAGGAGAAATAGTTATTTACTTTAATGTAATAGAAATGACAATATTTATATCAAACTTTCCATACGAGATATTTATAATGGATATTATAGCATTAATCGCATATTTTTATATAAGCATAAGCAACTTTTCTAAAATGGTAAAATTAGAAAAACAAGCAACAAGAATTCATAATTTAGAAGCATACAATAAAACATTATCTATTATGTATGATAGTATAAGAGGATTTAAACATGATTATGCAAATATGTTACAAGCATTATCAGGTTATGTATTAACAGGAGAAATTGATAAAATAAAAACAGTGTGTGATACTATGCTAGATGAGTGTGTAGAAGTAAATGAAATGGGAATATTAGACCCAAACATTATAAATGATCCGGGAGTATATAGTATATTGACAACCAAATATTATATGGCACAAGAAATTTATATAAAAATGAATATAGAGGTTATGACCGATTTAACTAAAATGGAAATAACGAGTTATGAATTATGCAAAATACTTGCTATATTATTAGATAATGCAATAGAAGCGGCAAAACAAACAGAAGAAAAAATAGTTAATGTTAGAATGCTAAGAGACTTTAGAATGAATAGAGATTTAGTCATAATAGAAAACAGCTATATAAACATTGATGTAGATATTAATGAAATGTTTGAAAAAGGATATACAAGCAAAAAAGAAAAAAGCAATGACCATGGCTTAGGTTTATGGAATGTAAGAAGAATGTTAAATAAAAGTAAAAACCTAAATTTATTTACAACCAAAGGAAAACTATTTAGCCAACAGTTAGAGATATATAGTCATAAAGACGAAAACACAAAAAATGATAAAATATTATGCAATAATTATGCAGTACAAGACTAAAAAATTCCAACATTCAAAACAGATTTTATGTAGGGGCGATTTTAATCGCCCGCCATACATTAAATAAAAAAATTTTTCTCTTTTATATTGAAAACATATTTACAAATAGGATAAAATAGAAATACAAATAAACTTTACAAGGAGGAAGAAATGAAAAAAATAAGAGGTTTTGAAATAGCAAAAGGATTTGAAAAAGAGGGAATAAACCTACCAGAAAGAAAAACAAAAAATTCTGCAGGATATGATATAGAAGCAGCAGAAGATTGTATAATACCATCTTTTAAATTAGGACAAGCTCCAACCTTAATAAAAACAGGATTAAAAGCATATATGCCAGATGATGAATATTTAATGCTTTGTAACAGAAGTTCAAACCCAAAGAAAAAAGGATTAATCCTAGCAAACAGTATAGGAATAGTAGACAGTGATTATTACGAAAATCCAGACAATGATGGACATATAATGTTTGCATTTTTCAATGTAAAAGCAGAGGATACAATAATAAAAAAAGGTGATGTAATAGGACAAGCCATATTTCAAAAATATTTAATAGTAGACAATGATAACGCAGAAGGAGATAGAATTGGAGGATTTGGCTCAACAAGCAAATAGAAAAAATAAATGGTAAAAGTTTTGACTTTTACCATTTTTTGTTGTATAATAGTATTGTAGTTCAATAAGAGACTCTAAATCCTTTATTAACTTCAGAAAGGAGAGAATTATACATGTTTAATGTAGGCGATAAAATAGTATATCCTATGCACGGAGCAGGAAGAATTGATGCAATAGAGGAAAAGAACATATTAGGAGAGAATCAATCATATTACATACTAAAAATGCCTGGAGAGGTAAAGGTTATGGTACCAATAGATAAAGCAGAGCAAATTGGAGTTAGAAATATTATAGATAAAGAAGAAGCAGGAAAAGTTATGGCAGTTCTAGAAGAAAACGAAACTGCAATGTCAGACAAATGGAACAAAAGATATAGAGACAATATGGATAAAATGAAAAGTGGAGACATATATGAAGTAGCAGATGTTGTTAGAAATTTGAGTTTTAAACAAAAAGAAAAAGGCCTATCAACAGGAGAAAAGAAAATGCTAAGTAATGCTAAACAAATATTAGTTAGTGAATTAGTTTTAGCAGAACAAGCTTCACAAGATGAAATTGAAAATTTAGTAAACAATAAAATAGAATTATCATTTGAGGAAAATAAATTACCACAAGAAGAAGTTGACTTAAATAAAAATGTAGTAAGCAAATTTATACCATTTGATGATAGTTCAACAAATGTTTAATTAATTGAATATTAGAATAAAACATAAGAAAGAAGACGTAAAATCGTCTTCTTTTGCGTGATAGCAATATAGTATTATGGCTAAAAAAAATAAATATATAAAAGGGTATAAGAACAATAATATATAAATAAAGGAAGGATTAACCTATTTTATGTCGAATAATATATAAAGGAAAGGTAAGAAAAAATTGGTACGTTATAGTGAAGAATTGATAGAAGAAATTAAAAACAGCAATGATATAGTAGATGTAATATCACAATATGTTAATTTAAAAAGAAGCGGTAGAAATTTCTTTGGGTTATGTCCTTTTCATAAAGAAAAATCACCTTCTTTTTCTGTATCGCCAGATAAACAGATATTTCACTGCTTTGGTTGTGGAGCAGGTGGAAATGTGATACACTTTATTAGTAAAATAGAAAACGCTGATTTTAAGGAAGCAATAGGAATATTAGCTAATAGGGCTGGAATAGAATTACCAACATTAAATAATTATGAAGACAATAAAACAGCATTATTAAAAAGCAAAGTGTATGAGATAAATCAAATAGCTGCTGAGTTTTATCATCAAAACCTATATAAGCCAACATCCAAGATTGGACAAGAGTACATAAAAAAAAGAAAATTAGATAATAGAACATTAAAATCCTTTTTGATAGGGTATTCTGGTAATTTTGATGAATTATATAGAATTTTAAAACAAAAGGGATTTACAGAGGAAGAAATACTGGCATCAAGTTTAGTAAATAAAACAGATGACGGAAAATATATAGATAGATTTAGAAAAAGGGTAATGTTTCCTATACAAGACACAAGAAATAAAGTAATTGCTTTTGGCGGTAGGGTAACAGATGACAGTAAGCCTAAATATATAAATTCACCAGAAAACATAGTGTACAGTAAAGGTAGACATCTTTTTGGACTTAATGTAGCTAAAAGAGGAGAATTAAAAAATATTATAATAGTAGAAGGCTATATGGACGCAATTTCTTTATATCAAAGAGGAATTACAAATGTAGTTGCCTCACTTGGGACAGCTTTAACAGAGGCACAAGGACGTTTATTAAGAAGATATAGTGAAAGAGTTACAATAGGATATGATTCTGATGGGGCAGGTCAAGCAGCTACATTAAGAGGATTAGAAATATTGCAAAACATTGGTTGTGACGTTAGGATATTGCAAATATCAGGTGCAAAAGACCCAGACGAATATGTAATAAAATACGGACCAGAAAGATTTTTAAAATGCGTAGAACAGGCAATTTCGCTTGTGGAATTTAAGGTAAAAATGTTAAAACAATCACTAAATCTGGACAATATAAATGATAAGATTAAGTTTTTAAATCAGGTTGCCAAAATTCTTTCAAATGTTACAAATAGTATAGAAAGAGAGCTATATGTTGAAAAGATAGCAAATGAATATAATGTGTCAAAAGAAGCAATATATGGAGAAGTAAACAAATTAATTTATGCTAAAAATACAGGCGAAAAAACACTGGAAAAACCAATAGTTAAAAAGGAAATAAAAAAAGAAAAACAAGAAATAGATAGTTCGACAACAAAAAGGGAAAACCTTATAATTTACCTATTAATAAATTATCCACAGGAAAGCTATAAAAAAATAAAAAGTGTAATATCTGAAAATGATATGAAATTAGAAGAAAACCAGAAGATATTAAAAAAAATGTATGAAGAAATAGAAAAAGGAAATATTAATATAGATATATTAAATTATTTTGAAGAACAAAACATAATAGATCATATCTCTGGAATAATGTCATATGATTTTGAAATATCAGATTTAAACAAATGTATAGAAGATGTGGTAAATACATATGAAAAAGATAAACTTATAAACAGAAGACAGGAAATATTAGACATTATTAAAAATGGGCAAGGTTTTTCAGAAGAAGAATTAAATAATTTAGAAGATGAATTAAGCAATATAGTTATAAAGTTAAAAAAATAGTAAAGGCAAATGCCTTGAGAAAGGAAAGAAATAGAAATGGATGAAAAAGATACAGAAATAACTAAAAAAACAGTAGATGAAGCAGCAAAAAAGAAAGCATTAGATATTGTAGAAAAGGCAAAGCAAAAAGGAAAAATCACCTATGCAGAACTTGCAAATGAACTAGATGACACAAATCCAGAAAATATAGATAAAGTATTTGATGCATTTGAAGATTTGGGAGTAGACATTTTAAAAGAAGATACAGAAGAACCAGATTTTGAGGATTTACAAGAGGTTGAGGAAGTCAAAGTAGAAGATATAGATATAGGCAACATGGACGGAATAAGTGTAGATGACCCAGTAAGAATGTATCTAAGAGAAATAGGAAAAATACCTTTACTATCATATGAAGAAGAAATAGAATTGGCAAAAAAAGTATTAGATGGAGATGAAGACGCTAAAAAAAGATTAGCAGAATGTAACCTTAGATTAGTTGTTAGTATAGCAAAAAAATACGTTGGAAGAGGTATGCTATTTTTAGATTTAATACAAGAAGGAAATATGGGCTTAATAAAAGCTGTAGAAAAATTTGACTACAGAAAAGGGTACAAGTTTAGTACTTATGCAACATGGTGGATAAGACAAGCAATAACAAGAGCAATAGCAGACCAAGCAAGAACTATAAGAATTCCAGTTCACATGGTGGAAACAATTAATAAGTTAATAAGAACATCAAGACATTTATTACAACAAATGGGCAGGGAACCAACGCCAGAAGAAATTGCAGCAGAAATGGAATTACCTGTAGAAAGAGTAATGGAGATACAAAAAATAGCACAAGATCCAGTATCTTTGGAAACTCCAATAGGAGAAGAAGATGATAGCCATTTAGGAGATTTTATACAGGACGAAGATAGTCCGGCTCCACAAGATTCAGCTGCATATACATTATTAAAAGAGCAATTGGCAGAAGTTATGGGAACTTTAACACCAAGAGAAGAAAAAGTATTAAGACTAAGATTTGGATTAGAAGATGGAAAAGCGAGAACATTAGAAGAAGTTGGAAAAGAATTTATGGTTACTCGTGAGAGAATAAGACAAATAGAAGCAAAGGCATTAAGAAAATTAAGACATCCAAGTAGAAGCAAAAAGCTTAAAGATTATATGAATTAAGCCATAGGTCTTGACATTATTCACATAATATGGTAAACTTATGATAATAATGTGTAAATACCTAGTGGAGGTGAAAATTCTTAAAGAGATTTAAGAAGGTAATATGGAAAATAAAAAAGAAGGAATATTAAAAAAATTTTGGAGTAAATTAAAAAATTTTTGGAACAACTTGGGAATTGATGTTGAGGATTATAAATTTACAGACGAGGGATTTCAAAAAGAAATAGACAAGAGAGGTATGGACGAGCGATATAAAGCATTACAATATAACTCGGCAGACAATTGTGCAGTAAATGTAGCAAATAGAGGTAAACAACATAGGGCTTCAGAAGAAAATTTTAAGAATGAACAACATATTTCTGGACATATAGTTAAGAATGAAAATAAAACAGGTATAGCTTATGAAAATGAAAGAGAATAGGATGACAACGAAATAGGATAATTATTTTTATGGGAAATTGAATATGATATAAAAAATGTGGGGCGATTTAATCGGGCGATTAAAATCGCCCCTACACAAATTCTGCAATAAAAAATTAGCATTGATATTTTTTACAATTGGAACCGTAAAAAATAGTTGCATTTTTGGATTAACTATGGTAAAATTATACTGTTATTTAAAAAAGACTAAAAAATTAGGAGAGTGTAACAAATGGAAGTAGTAAAATATATAGTTTTGGCAATTTATGCTATAGTTTGTATAGGATTAATAATTTTAACAACAATACAAACAAGTGATGATAAAGGCGTTTCTGGAACAATAACAGGTTCTTCTACAAATAATTTCTTTGACCAAAATAAGGGAAGAACAAGAGAAGGCAAATTAAAAAAATGGACTATAATTTTGGGAATATTATTTGGAGTATTATCAATAGTATTAGGAATTTTATTTGTTGTATAATATAATTTTGAGGTTTAAGCGGTAGATAACATCTACCGCTTAAAAAATGGAAGGAATAAATTAAACAATGTTAAAAAAGAAAAAAGAAAATTTAGAAAATTGTATAAAAGGTATATTTAGAGGTAATGAAAAGGGGTTTGGATTTGTAAAAATAGATGGTCAGGATGAGGAAATATATATATCAAGAGGTAATACCAAAGATGCAGTAAATGGAGATGAAGTATTAATAAAAATAATAGATGATACTGTAGAGGGAAACAGAAAAGAAGGCAAGATTGTAAAAACTATAAACCACAAGAGGAATGAAATAGTTGGAACATTTACCAAGAGAAAAAATTTTGGATTTGTAGTGCCAGATGATAGAGAATTTAATACAGATATATTTATATCAAAAAAAAGTTTTAATAAGGCTAAAAATAATCAAAAAGTTGTAGTTAAAATTACAAAATTCCCACAAGGCAATAAAAGTGCAGAGGGAGAGATAACAGAGATTATAGGTGGAATTAACGAAGCAGGAGTAGATATGTTGTCCTTAATAAAGGAATACAATTTACCATATGAATTTCCAGATGATGTTATTTTAGAAGCCAAAAAAGTGGAAAACAAAATTACAAAAAAAGATTTACAAAATAGACTAGATTTAAGAAGTAAAAATATTTTTACCATAGATGGAGAAGATGCAAAAGACTTAGATGATGCAATCTATGTAACAAAATTGGAAAATGAAAATTATGAGTTAGGTGTAAGCATTGCAGATGTAAGCAACTATGTTGCAGAAAACTCTAAATTAGACCAAGAAGCAATTATAAGAGGTACAAGTATATATATGTTGGACAGAGTAATACCAATGTTGCCAAAGGAGTTATCTAATGGAATATGCAGTTTAAATGTAAATGAAGATAGACTGTGTTTATCGGTAATTAGCGAGATTACGCCAGATGGAGAAATTGTCTCTTCAGATATACGAAAAGCAGTTATAAATGTAAAAGAAAGAATGTCATATGCAGATGTACAAAAAATATTAGATGGGAAAAATAAAAAAGTTTTAAAAAGGTATGAAAAATATATTGAAGACTTTAAATTGATGGAAGAACTAGCAAAAATATTGAAACAAAAAAGAGAAGGTGCTGGAAGTTTAGATTTAGACATCCCAGAGAGTAAAGTGATTTTAGACAAAAACGGGTTTGCAATTGATATAGAAAAATATAAAATTTATTTTGCAAATGAAATAATAGAACAATTCATGCTTACTGCTAATGAAATTGTAGCAGAAAAATTTTATTGGCTTGAAGCACCGTTTATCTATAGAGTACATGAAGAACCTGACACGGAAAAAGTAAATGCTCTTAATAAATTCTTATTTAATTTTGGGTATAAAATTAAAAGCAACAAGGAAAAGGTTTACCCAAAAGCTTTTGCCGAAGTACTTGAAAAGGTAAAAGGAAGAGAGGAGGAAATGGTAGTTTCTAATTTAATATTAAGAACCTTAAAAGTAGCAAGATATGAAAGCGAAAATAAAGGGCATTTTGGAATTGCAAGTAAATATTATTGCCATTTTACTTCACCAATTAGAAGATATCCAGATTTATTTATACACAGAATTATTTCAAAATATATAGATAATAGTTATATACTAAATGAAAAAAATCTGGAAAAATACAAAGAACAGGCAACTAAATATTCACAAACATCATCAGAAAGAGAAAAGATTGCTCAAAAAGTAGAAAGAGAAGCTATAGCTATAAAGAAAGCAGAATATATGCAAAATAAAATTGGCAAAGAGTATGAGGGAATTGTCTCTGGTATTACAGCATTTGGAATGTTTGTTGAACTAGAAAATACTGTAGAGGGATTAATAAAATTTGAGGATTTAGGAAATGAGTATTTTATATATAATGATGAAAATAAAACCCTAATAGGAGAAAATTCTAAAAAGGTTTATAAAATAGGAGATAAAATAAAAATTAAAGTAATATATGCAAATAAACAGTTAAGAAGAATTAATTTTAAAGCTATCTAAAACGTATAATAATATTAGGGAGGATAAGTGCTAATACACCAATTAGTATAGTAGCGCTTCCTCCATAAATATTATGTTCTTGTTTTATTTCGATAATACCATAAATTAAAGTCTTAATAAAGACGTAAATTGTAATTAACAAAATAACTATTTCCATGAAATTTCTCCTTTTAAAATTTAGCTTTCCATTAATAAATAAGAAGACTTGAAATTTGATTTAACATTAACATTAAAAGTTGCACTCTCAAATTTGTGTAGCCAATTGTAATTTAACCAATCATCCCAAACCAGAAAATTTTTACAAGCAAACCTTCCAAAACCATTTATGTCAGTTTTAAAATCTTTAGAAACTCTATATAAGTAGGATAAAATGTGTTCTTTTAAATATTTATTAGTATATTCTTCTACTTTTTTTACTCTTTCTTCATTCAAGGTGTCAGTTCCAGTATCCATAGTCATTAATCTGGTAAGAATGTCAATATTAATTTTTATATATGGAGTACCATTAACTAAGTCTACAGAACATTTTGTATTAGAGTTAGGCTTTATTTTTATATCCATAGTTTCAGCTGGATAATAGGGGTTTGGAATACTAATTTGAGCAGATTTTAACTTATTATCCATAAGCAAGTAAATCATTGTTTCTAACCCATTTAATTCTCCAACTATTTTTCCATTATTAAAAACCGCAAGTCCAATATTTTCGGTTGTATCTTGTGAATTTAAAGGCATTTGACCAGCTAAATAAGAGGAATCTTTTGCAGGACTACTAAAAATGGAAAAGTTTTTTTCTGTAGATTCGCCAGATACATTTAAATTAGAATTACTATTAACATCTGTAAGAACATTTTGCGAGGATTTAGAATTAATAGCAGCCAAAATAGCAACAGGATCTGTAAAACTGTCTGTATATGCCGAGAAAAAATCGCCAAATGTAATATTAGCTGTATAACCAGTATATTCACTGGAAGTAGGAATGCTTTCATAATATCTGGCAGATAGTTGCTCAAGGCTAGGTTTAGAGGATTTTAAAAACATCTCTGTCGAATTTTTGCAAACAACAATATTGGCATCTGACCTAAATTCAATATTGTTCATTAAAGTATATAAATATTCCGAAATATCTGTATTAGCCAAATTTTCTGATATTACAAGAACTTTGCAATGTGACAAGTTTAGTTCTTTGCTTAAAAAGGAGTTAAATAAATTAAATCCGGAATTTAAAGAAGAACATTCAATAGATTCTATAATTGAATCAGAAGATTGCGAGGAATTGCTACCAGGTTCGCTTTTTTCAGATGCCGAAGGATTAGAAATTTGCAAGCTTAATTTCAATTTATTTGCTTCTCCAACATCAAGACCAATGGCTATAACATATGCTATCTCATTTAAATCTTTGCCAGAATGTATGGTAAAAGAAAAGCATAAAAATATGATTAAAAGAATTATATATACATATTTAATGTAAGAATTATTCATTTCTTAAATTTACCTCCATTTTAGTGTTTTTATGTTTTATAAAATATTTGATATTGGCTAAAACTAAAACAATCACCAAAATAACAAAAGCTATAATTATAGTATCATATTTGTAAATGACATCTTCTAGCCACCTAATTTGTGCCATGTCTTTAGGCAATAAGGCAACAAAAAGTATTAAACAAGTGAACGGAAGAGATAGATTTTTTATATTTTTAACATTTGTTAAATCTTTAAATATTTTTAGAACTACAAAAAGTATACAATTTAAATATGACATAACTCCAAAAATCCATGTGAGCATAAATAGTGCTTCTGGTCTTTGAAAGAACTTGCCGAATTCTATATTTCTTATTATAAAATAAATTGGAGATATTTCTTGTATTGAAAATATAAAAGGAAATGCTAATAATAATGCTCCAACGGCACATAAAATAAATATAGAAGTTATTACTATAGAAGTAACTACTATATTCTTGAATTTGCCAGTTTGATATAATAAAGGTCTTAAAAAGAAAACAAGAAATAAACCATTAAAAGCAAAAGTATTAGTAATACCAGTTAAAAATGTTTCTTTAACTCCATATCCTAAAACCGGAAAAACTCTTTCTATTTTCATATTGGGAATAGTAAAAATAAAAACAATAACAATACTTATTAAAACAATAGGAACAATGAATAAATTTGTTCTTATAATTGCTTTAGGGCCAAAATAATTAGCAATTGCACAAACAAACAAGAAGAACATTAATATATATGTTATTGGTGCATCAAAAAAATAAATTAACTTTAATCCTTCCGCAAAATTTCTTAAAAATACACTTGATAAGGTAAGCATATATATTTCACAAAGAATTCCAATAATATTTTTTAAAACCTTACCTCCTAAATAATTAGAAACGTCTAAAATATCGCAAGAAGGGAATTTTTTAAATAGTAAAAAGAGTATTAAATATGCTATTATAAAGGCTAAAATTGTTGTATAAACCGTATTCAACAATGAGGCAGAGCCACAAGTGTCTATAATGGTTTGAGGCATATTTAATAATAAATGATTAATGGATACAATTAATAATAAAGCAATTGCTTCAAAACTTCCTATCTTTGTTACATTCATATTTAAAAAATTCCTTTCCTACTTTGTATATTTCCATTTCATACTAATATTTGGTTGTTTTTTTCCTTTTTTAGTATCTAAAAAATCTGGACGTTTTTCTCGCTTCCAAATAGGAGTAACAAATAGTCCTTTTTTATATTTTTCCTCGAATGGAATATATGGAGATAGATAAGCAACTCCAAATGATTCAATAGATGATAGAATGAATAGATGAATAAAAAATCCCATTGCTATACCCAAAAATCCACATAGATATCCTAAAAACGTGTAAACAAATCTAACAATTCTACAATGAAAACTTAAAGAGAAATCTGGAATTGCAAAAGAAGCAAGACCTGTAATAGAAACAATAATTATTAAAATAGGGCTTACTATACTTGCTTCAACAGCTGCTTGACCAAGTATTAGAGCACCAACAATACCAATTGTTGGACCTATGGCAGAAGGAATACGCAATCCGCCTTCTCTAATAAGTTCAAAAGATATTTCCATTATCAAAAGCTCTATAATAATAGGAAATGGAACAGACTCTCTTGAGGACACTATTGCAAATAATAATTCAGTTGGAATTAACTCCTGATGAAAACTTGTAATTGCAATGTAAAGGGCAGGTAAAAACAATGTTAAAAATAGTGCTAATATACGTATAAATTTTAATAAATTCGAATATTGATATTTTAGGTTTGCATCTTCTGGCGAAGACAAAAAGTCTAACATAATAGCAGGAGCAATAAGAACATATGGATTTCCATTAACAATAATTGCAACTCGACCTTCTAAAAGATATCCAGCAACTCTATCAGGCCTTTCAGTAGCAATTAACTCGGGAACACTATAATTTCCATTATCTTCAATTAATTGTTCTAACTGCCCAGAAGACAAAACATAATCAACGTTAATATTGTTTAATCTGTATTTGACCTCTGCAACTAAGTTGTCATTTACTATATTATTAATATAACAAACAGCACATTTGGTTTTACTTATATTACCCACAGGTATATTTTCTATAATTAAATTTTCGTTATTTACTAATCTTCTTACAAGAGAAGTATTAACTCTAATGGACTCATTAAATGCTTGTTGAGCACCTCTAATTACAATTTCGTTATTTGGAGATTCAACTCCTCTTTGTTTAAAGCCTTTAACTTCTATGTCAAAGGCAGAAGCCAAGCCATCCACAAATAATACGCAATTGCCAGAATTTACGCCATCAAAAACTTCAGAAAAATCTGAAATGATTTGTACAGAGTTTTGTGGTAATAGGCAAGTATTTATATAATCTTTAATATCAAATTTTTTTATTTTTCTTACAATGGCATTATTAGTTTTTTGGTCATAATCAATAAAATTTTGAGTACCTTCAAAAGTATTTGCTCTATTTCTAAGCATTAGGGGAGTTAAAATATTATCATTTATAAGAGCAGAATTAACCATTCCATCAATAAAAAGAATAAATGCTTTAAATTTTTTATTTCTTGCATTAAGCAAAAATTCTCTAACAACAATATCACTGTTTAGAAGAGTCTTATACTGAACCTTTACATATTCTAAATTAGAGGCAATATTTGAAAAAATTTTTTCAATATTACCAACGTTTTCAACATTTTCAATATCTGAGTCGGATTCACTTTTTATAGGTAAAGTAAATTCATATTGTGAATTAATAGAAGGCATAAATATTTTTCTTATTAAATTTTTTAAGTTTTCCATAAAATTCCCTCCATTAAAATATAATGCATATTTTCTCCAAAACTAAAAAAAATATACATTATAAATTATTGCTAAATAAAAGTTGTTTTGCCCTTTACTTGACAAAAAACAGCCATATTGATAATATATAGAAAACAAAGAAAAGGTAATATAAATTATGAATAAAAATATATTATATCCAAATGCGTATTTTAAAAACGTATTAGAAATTACTATAGATTTTTTAAATGAAAATAAGATAAAAGGTTTAATTTTAGACGTTGACAATACATTAATAGATTATAATAGGAATATGTTAAATGGTTTGGAAAAATGGGCAGAACATATGAAACAAAACAATATAAAATTATATATTTTATCTAACAGTAATAAAAAAGATAAAGTTTCATATATAGCTAATAAGCTAAATATAGAATATAGTTATTTTGCGAAAAAACCATTTAAATCTGGATTTAATAGAGTAAAGGAAATATTAAAACTAAGTTCAGAAAACATTGCAGTAGTAGGAGACCAAATTTTTACAGATGTAATAGGTGCAAATAGATGCAAGATGTTTGCAATACTAGTAAAACCAATTGATGAAAAAGATATATGGGTTACAAAAATAAAAAGACCTATAGAAGATAAAATTATAAAAAAATATTTGAAAAAAGAGGAGAATAATAAAAATGTACATAAATGATATTCATATATTATTTTACCTATCAATAGGAGTAATAGGACTAATAGTGGGTCAGTTAATAGATTGGTGTAATAATAGATTGGCTAAATATGAAAAAGTATTATCAAAAGATTTTTTTACACAATATTTATCAAATGCAACTCCCCAATACTTGCTTATGAGTATAACAGCTATTTCATATGTATTGGTATTATACTTTAATGGACTTACAGTAGATACTTTAAAATATGTAATATTAATTCCAATGCTAATAAATGTTTTTGTAATAGATTGCAAAAAACAAATTATACCCAATAGACTTACATTAACAATCTTCGAAATAGGATTAATATTTATATCTATGCAGGTTATAATAAATACAAATACTGGAATAAATACTTTTTTAAATAGTTTGTTAGGTATGCTTATTGGTGGAGGTATTTTTTTAATAATAAATCTTGTTGGAAAACTATTTTCTCAAAAGGAAGCTATGGGTTTTGGTGATGCAAAATTAATGGCTGTACTTGGATTATTTTTTGGAAAAAATAATATAATTATTATATTTGTAATTGCTTTTATAATAGCAGCATTAGTTAGTATAGCAATGCTTATAAAATCAAAAATAAAAAAACAAAATATGACGGAATATATTGCATTTGGACCATTTATAGTTTTGGCGACTGCTGTAATTATATATATGCCAAATGATGTGTTTATAACAATGCTTTCAAAAATTTTGAGAATAAGTTAAAATATCAGTAAGGTAGGGGATACTATGAATACAAAAATTAAATGGCTAAGAGAAAAAATCAAAATGCAAAATATGCAAGCTATAATAATATCAAACCCATATAACATTAAATATTTAACAGGGATAGAAGCAGAAGGAACATTAATTATAGCAAGAAAAGAGAATTTTTTTCTAACAGATGGTAGATATTTAGAGACGGCTAAATCTGTATTAACAATAGATGATGAGATTGTGGTTACTGATATATCAAAAATGAGTAGAGAAGACTATGAAACATTTTTTATATTTTGCGAAAATGTGGGGTTTGAAGAAAATTATATTACTTATGCACAATATAAAGATTATATGCAGAAATATAAAGTGCACAATTTTGAAGAAACAGATTATATAATAGAAAAACAACGTATGATTAAAGATGAAGAAGAAATTGCAAAAATAACAAAAGCATGTGAAATTACAGATAGGTGCTTTGAGCATATAATTGAATATATAAAAATAGGAAAAACAGAAAAGGAAATAGCGTGTGAAATAGAAAGATTTTTTATAGAAAGTGGAGCAGATGAGCTTGCATTTGAAACAATAGTTGCTTCTGGTAGGAATTCATCAAAACCACATGCAAAGACCACAGACAAAAAAATTGAAATGGGAGATCCTATAACAATAGATATGGGATGCAAATATAAAGGGTATTGCTCAGATATGACAAGAACAGTGTTTGCAGGATGTGTTCCGGGAAGCATAAGAACCATATATGATTTAGTTTTGAAAAATCAATTACAAACACAAAAAGACTTAAAAGAAGGTGCTAATATTAGAATTATTAGCAGAAATGTAGAAAATGACTTTAAAATAAACGGATATGATTTAATACATGCATTAGGCCATGGTGTAGGGCTTGAGATACATGAGCTTCCATACATTAGTGCTAAAAATGATAATCAACTAAAAGCAAATATGGTAATAACAAATGAACCAGGAATATATTTACCAAATAGCTATGGCGTAAGAATTGAAGATACATTTTTAATTACAAAGTCTGGTTGTATAAATTTAACAAAATCAAACAAAAATTATGTAATCGTGGATGAAAAGTGAAAAAGTATTGATTTTTAAGCAAAAAAGGTATATAATAGATTAGATTTTAGTTAGAGAAAATAGAAAGGGGAAATAAAAATGGCAGAAGTATATATGGCAGGAGATTTTAGAAATGGAACTACATTTGAAATGGATGGAAACGTATTCAAAGTAGTAGAATTTCAACATGTAAAACCAGGAAAAGGAGCAGCATTTGTTAGAACAAAATTAAAAAATGTAATAACAGGAGCTGTATTAGAAAAAACATTTAATCCATCTGAAAAATATCCAGGTGCAGAAATTGAAAAAAGAGAAATGCAATATTTATATAATGATGAAGATTTATATTATTTTATGGACAATGAAACATATGAGCAATTACCTTTAAATAAAGAACAAATAGGAGATGGCTTAAAATTTATAAAAGAAAATATGAATGTAAAAGTGTTATCATATAAAGGTAATGTATTTTCAGTTGAACCACCAATGTTTGTAGAGTTAGAAGTTACATATACAGAACCAGGATTTGCAGGAAATACAACAACAACATCAGGAAAGCCAGCAACATTAGAAAATGGATATGAAATATCAGTTCCAATGTTTGTTAATATAGGAGATGTTATAAAGATAGATACAAGAACTGGCGAATATATGGAAAGAGTATAAAACAGAAAGGAATTTATTATGTCAAACATAAATAATAAATATAAAAATATCATAGACGAAATAGAAGACAAAATAAAAAACAAAGAAGATTTGGACTTCGTAAAAGAAAAATTTACAGAACTATCAGTATTTTTTATAGATATAATAGACAAATTGACATCAATAACAAATGCTAGATTAAACGAGATAGAAGAAAGCCAAAGAGAAATAGATAATAAAATTTCTAAAGTACAGTCAGTAGTAAACAATATAGAAAATGACATTTATGCAGATGATGAAAACTGTGAATTTGAAATTATATGTCCATATTGCAATTATCAGTTTGTAACAGATATAGATAGCGAAATAAATGAAGAAGTAGAATGCCCAGAGTGCCATAATGTTATTGAACTGGATTGGAATGAAGGAGAATGTTCACATGAATGTTCTGACTGCAAAAGTAATTGCGTAAGAGAAGATGGCGAAGAATATAATCAAGATAAAAAAGACAATGAGGAAGATAATATGTAGTTAATTAAATAACGATAAAGGGTTTATATATTCATCATTGTATCTAACACCTAAATGAAGATGAGGACCGGTAGTTGCTCCGTTTGTGGGATTACCGGTTCTCATCTTTATATGTATTTCCGGTAACACCATAGACATTTTTAGGACCAACATAACCTAGAATTTGCCCTTTAAGAACAGAATCGCCTGTATTGACAAGGATTAAAGGCGAAACATGGCAATAGGAGATTTTATAATTTCCAAATGATAGAGTTATTGTATATCCTCCACCACCTAGGAAACCGGTAAAAGTTATTTTACCATTTGCAACAGCTAATAATTTGGTGCCCTCTGGTGCAGCAATATCAACTCCTTTATGAAAAGAAGACGCACCTGCAGTAGGAGATACTCTTTTTCCAAAATATGAGTTTATTCCAGTATAGCCAGGTGTTGGCCAGAGAAAGTTAGAGGATAAGTCTACTTGAGACAAATCTATGTTAGTATCTAAATTTGGAAGAATGGGAATAAAAAAAGTGGAAATGATAAAAACAAGAATGAATAAAAAAATAAAAAGTTTAAAAAAATAGGACATAAAGACTCCTTAAAGATATAAAATACAAATTATTTTTTGAATACAAATATTTTACTAAAAATATAATTAGAAATAATTACAATGACCTGAGAAAGCAATTTGCTTATTTTATCATTGAATTTCAAAATAGTAACACAAACAAACATAATAAACATATCTAATAACAATGTAAGTAATCTTGCACTTACAAATTTTATTATTTCTTCTAATTTATTTGGATTTTTGCTTTCAAATACAAATCTTCTATTTGTAACATATGCAAAAGCAACAGATAAAACCCAAGATATAATGTTGGCAATTTGCAATTGAACAGCGTTTTGGGGATTTAAAAAAGCAAGAGTACAAAAATAATATACAATTAGAGAAACAAGAGTTGTTAATACTCCAAATATAAGATAAAAAATAATTTCTTTGTTACAAAATTTTTTGAATAGTGCTTTTAAGCAATCCATTTGTTTCTCCTAATATTGGCAGGGGTAGAAGGACTCGAACCCTCACAGGCGGTTTTGGAGACCGATGTGCTACCATTAACACTATACCCCTATAAATAGTACTTTTTAATATTAGCATAAAAGCAAAAAAAAAGCAATGATTTTATAAAAAAAATTTTCCTCAATTAGGGACAGCCTTTAAGGTAGTTTATTTCAATTAAAATATTTGTGTAGGGGCGATTTTAATCGCCCATTATACTTAGTAACACCAAAAAGTTATAAGTTAGGCTTAAAAATGATTGCAGATTAATACAAAAAATGTTATTATAGATTTAATAATGATAGGAGGGATACCAATGATAGTAGATAATAAGGGAAAGATTTTTGAAGATAGAAGAAAAAGCAATAAAAATGTCGAAAAAGATAGAAGAAAAGAAATTCAAATTGAAAAAAATAAAGTTAATTCAAAAAAGAAAAAATAAGATTAACAAAGAAGGCTGTAGACAAAAAGTCTACAGCCTTTTTTGTTTGATGTTTAACTAATTAGCAACATCCACCTCTACCTCCGCCACAACAGCAGCATATTAATATAAGAATTATTATTATACAGATGCAATCATCACCAAAACCAAAACCACATCCACATCCTCTATTTTCAGGCATATTATTCCCTCCCTTCAAAAATTAAATATTAATTATTTATTAAATTAATAAATAATTGTTTGTGTACTAGCAACCACAACCTGAGTTGCAATTACAGTTGTTATTACAGCCACAAGAATTATTGTTATTATTGCAGCCACCACAACAGAAAAGTAATAAGAATAGGATTATAATCCAAAAGCAATCACCGTTATTACCACAACATCCTCCCATATAACATACCTCCTTAAAGATTTTTTTGTTTTGCTCTTTCGTATGGTATATAGTATTCTAACTATAAAAAAGTGTTACAAATTAAAATTATACATTTACAAAAAATATGCATTAATGGTATAATTTATAAATGAAAAGTACATAAGAAAGGTCGTATAAAATGGGAAATATAGTTTTATTAGATGATTTAACAATAAATAAAATCGCAGCGGGAGAAGTAATAGAAAGACCTGCATCAGTAGTAAAAGAATTAGTAGAAAACTCAATAGATGCAGGAGCAACAAATATAAATGTAGAAATAAAAAACGGGGGCATTTCTTATATAAGAATTACAGATAATGGAAAAGGGATTATGCCAGATGACATGGAAATAGCGTTTGAAAGACATGCAACAAGTAAAATAAGAAGTGCATCTGATTTGGAAACAGTAAAATCTATGGGCTTTAGAGGTGAAGCATTAGCTAGTGTAGCAGCAATTAGCAAAATAGAAATGATATCTAAAACAGCAGATAATGATGTTGGATATAAAATAAATGTACAAGCAGGAAAAATAATAGATAAAGAAGAAAAAGGATGTTCCAAAGGAACTACAATAACTGTAACAGATTTGTTCTTTAATACTCCTGTTAGATATAAATTCCTCAAAAAGGATTTTACAGAAGCAGGCTATATAGAAGATGTGATGACAAGAATAGCATTAATACATCCAGAAATAGCAATAAAACTAATAAGCTCTGGAAAAACTATTATTCAAACATCAGGCAATGGAGATATAAAATCAATAGTATATAATATTTATGGAAAAGATATAGCAGACAATATAATAGAAACAAATTATGAATATGAGGATATTAAAATAACCGGAGTAGTGGGCAAGCCAGCAATAGCACGTTCAAATAGAGGAAATCAAATGTTTTTTGTTAATAAGAGATTTATTAAAGACAAAATATTGACAAGTGCTACAGAACAAGCCTTTAAGGGACTACTTACAATAGGAAAATATGGATTTTTAATTTTAAATATAGAAATGAATCCTAGTAAAGTAGATGTTAATGTGCATCCTGCTAAATTAGAAGTAAGGTTCCAGGATGAAAATACTATATTTAAAGCTGTTTATCATGCAATAAAAGAAACATTGCTAAAAGGAGAATTGGTTCCTGAAGATAGGCCAGTAGAAATAAAAAAACAAATAGAAGAAACACCAGAACCAACAACAGAAGAAAGAAAAGAGACAATAAAGTTTAGCGATTTACTACAAAAAATGTCTGCCAAAAAAGAGAAAGATGAAGAAACCCCATTTGAATATAAAAGCAATGTAATAGAGCAAATATATAGTAATAGACGTGAAATTAAAGAAGATAAAGAAAAATATAATTTGCGAACTGACTTACCAGAAAATGATAAAATATCTAAAATGGATACTCAAATTATAGATTCTAAAGAGATTAATAAAAAAATATTAGAGCCAATAAATAATCTTAACAACATAAAAATGGAATCTAACAATGATAACTTTGAGGAAATGTATGTTAAGACTTTTGGAAATTTACCAAAACAGGTTGTATCAGAAGAACCAGTAGATGAAACAAAAGTAAAAAAAGAGGAATTAGAAACAACAGAAAAGATATCAGTATTTGATAATATGGATAACAAAGCAATACCAAAATATAAATTTATAGGGATTGCATTTGCAACATATATAATAATAGAATTTGATAGTGAATTATATATAATAGATCAACATGCGGCACATGAAAGAATTATGTATGAAAAAATAAAAAAGAACTTTTATAGTGAAGGAGAAAAGGATTCTCAATTAATGTTGTTACCAGATATAATTAATTTAACACATAAAGAAATGGATATTGCAAAAGAAAACATACCAATATTCGAAAAAGCAGGTTTTATGTTAGAACAATTTGGGGAAAATACAATAAAATTAACAGGAGTACCTAACATATGTATTGATTTAGATACAAAGGAATTATTCCTAGAGACATTGGACGAAATAAACACAGTTGCAAGAACTGCAAAACAGGAAATAGAGGAAAAGTTTATAGCGACACTTGCCTGCAAATCAGCAGTAAAAGCAAATATGATTTTAACAAAAGAAGAAGTGGACAATTTAATGAATCAACTATTAGTATTGCCAAATCCATTTACATGTCCACATGGAAGACCAACAGCAATACACTTAACCAAAAATGATATAGAAAAGAAATTTTCTAGAAGATAGGAATGGATAAAATGAAAAAACCAAAAGTAATAGTAATATGTGGACCAACAGCTTCAGGAAAAACAAAACTTTCTATAGAACTAGCAAAAACTATAGATGGAGAAATAGTAAGCTGTGATTCAATGCAAATTTATAAAGATATGAATATAGGGACTGCAAAAGTGACCAAAGAAGAGGCACAGGGCGTAAAGCATTATTTAGTAGACTTTATTTCTCCAGACCAAAGGTATAGTGTAGCAAATTATAAAAAAGATGCGACAAATGCAATAGAAGAAATATTGAAAAAGGGAAAAGTGCCGATAGTTGTTGGAGGAACTGGCTTATATGTTGATTCTTTAATATATAACATAGATTATGCAGAAATAGAAACAGACCTAGAATATAGAAAAAAGTTGGAAAAAATAGCCAATACAGAAGGTTTAGATAGACTATATGAAATGGCAAAAAAAATAGATGAAAAGGCAACATTAGCAATAAGCTGTAATGATAAGAAAAGAATTATAAGAATTTTAGAGATATATCATTCAACAGGAAAAACAAAAACAGAACAAGAAATAGAATCAAGAAAAAATGAAGTTCCATATAATTATATAGTATTTGCAATAAATATGGATAGAGAAAAACTGTATGATAGAATAAACAAAAGAGTAAATATTATGTTAGAAGAAGGACTTATAGAAGAAGTTGAATTACTTTTAAAAAAATATAAGGAATTTCCTACAGCAATGCAAGGTTTAGGATATAAAGAAGTAATAGAATATATAAATGGACATATTACTAAAGAAGAAATGATAGAAAAAATAAAAGGCGAAACAAGAAAATATGCTAAAAGACAACTGACATGGTTTAGAAAAAATAAACAAACTATATGGTTAAATGGATTGGATGATATACAAAATAATTTGAAAATTATTTTAGAGGAGTACAAGTGAAAAAAAATACAAATATTATTACAAAAAATAATAAAGAAAAAAAACAATTAAATAATAGGAAAACGCTCAAAGGCATCAATTTGGGTAAAATTAGGTTGGGAAAAAAGCAAACTGCAGTTATTGGAATTATATTGATTGTGGCAATATATGTAACATATAAGGTTATAAACCTTATAAAAAATCCATCAGATACATTTTTTATAGAAAAAGGAAAAATATATGAAGAAGAGAATGCAATTGGATATATTATAAGAGATGAAAAAGTTGTAAAAGGAGAAAACTATAAAAATGGAATACTGCAAATAAAGGCAGAGGGAGAAAAAGTTGCAAAAGGAGAAGCTATATTTAGATATTATTCAAATAAAGAAGATAATTTAACAAAAAAAATAGAAGAACTTGATACAAAAATTGATGAAGCAATGGCCAATCAAAGTACTTTACCTGCGAGCGATTTAAAAATACTAGAAAATCAAATAGAAGAAAAACTAGATAGTATATATAATGTAAATGATTTGGAAATAATAAAAGAAAATAAAAAGGATATAAATACATATATTACCAAAAAAGCAAAAATAGCAGGAGAAAAGAGTCCTGCAGGCTCATATTTAAAAAAACTTATAGATGAAAGAAGCAAATACGAAAATGAGTTAAATTCAGGTGCAGAATATGTAACTTCACCTGAAAGCGGAGTAGTTTCATATAAGGTTGATGGATATGAGAAGATATTAACAACAGCAAATTTTAATTATTTAAATAAAGACTTTTTAAAAAGCTTAAAACTAAAAGTTGGACAAGTTATTGCAACAAGTCAAGAGAGTGGAAAAATTATAGACAATTTTAAATGTTATATAGCATGTGTATTAAATTCAAATGAATCGAAACAAGCCAAAATACGGAGACGAGTTAAAATTAAGACTACCAAGTGGAAGAGAAGTTGATACAACAATAGAATATATTTCGGAAGCTGGTGAAGATAGAATAATAGTATTTAAGATTGATAAGGCGGTTCAAGAATTAATAGGATACAGAAAGATATCATTAGATGCAATATGGTGGAGTGAAACCGGGAAAAAAGTACCAAACACAGCTATTGAATATGAAGAAAAAAATGGAGAACAAATTCCATATGTAATTAAGACTGTAGCCGGATACACTAATAAAGTGAATATAAAAATTTTAAAACAAAACGAAAAATATGCTATTGTAGATAATTATAAAAGTGATGAACTAAAAAAATTAGGATATACGGCAGAAGAGATAGAAGATAGAAAAACTATTGGACTATATGATGAGATATTAAAAAATGCGAAGTAATATTACAAAAATATTACAAAAATATTAAATTATAATTACAAACTTGAAAAGTATTGACAATATTGTAGAAAAGTTAGATACTATAAATAGAAAATTTTACTAGAGACAAGAAATTTTAGGAGGTTGTTTAAATGTCAGGAGCAATTATGAACAAAGTTTGGGATTTATTTAAAATGCCAGCAGAAGACAAAGATGATGAAGATGCAGTAGATTATGATGAAGTATTAGATAAAGATGAAAAAGAAGATGAAGAGAGTGGAGAAGAAAGAAGATTCTTTGGAAAAAGAAACAATAAAGTGGTAAATATGCCGCAAACACAACAAATTAAGATGGTTATAAGTCAACCAACAACATTTGAACAATCAGAAGCAATATGTGATTTGTTAAAAGAAAAAAAATCTGTAATTGTAAACTTGGAATATGTAAACAAGGATGTTGCAAGAAGAATTATAGATGTTGTTAGTGGTGCTGTTCACGCATTAGATGGACATATGCAAAAAGTTTCAAACGCAATATTCTTAATTGCGCCATTTAATTATGATATAGAAAATGAAATGGTAAGAGAAGAAATGAGAAGCAAAATTTCAGTATCTTGGTTAAGAAACGGAAATAACACTATAAAATAATTTTACAAAATAGGAGGAAAAATATGTATACACCATTAGATATCGAAAACAAGAAATTTGCGAAACAAATGGTTAATGGATATAACGTAGAAGAAGTTGATGATTTCCTAGATGAATTAACAATAGATTACGAAAAAATATATAAACAATCTGGCGAAGCAACAAAGAAAATTGCAGATATGGAAGAAGAATTGCAAAAGTATAAAAACATAGAAAATACATTACAAAATACATTGGTAATGGCACAAACAACTGCAGATGAAATAAAAGAATTAGCAAAACAACAAGCGGAGCAAATAATTAAAGAAGCACAAGGAACAGCAAAACAAGAAGTAGTAGAAATAGAACAATCAATAGTAATGAAGAAAAAAGAATTAGAAGATTTAGAGAAACAATTTGATGTATACAAAGCAAAAATGGAATCACTACTAATTTCACAATTGGAATTATTAAAAGAAGTAAATAAGGACTAAGGACAATTTGAGACAATCTCCAATTATCCCCAAAAAATGCTTGAACCTATGTTCAAGCATTTTTGCAAGTATTATTCTATTATCTTATAAAGTAAGCAAGGCACTTTCTAAGCCTAATTTAATCATACTATTTAAAGACTTTTCCCTTTCTTCAGAAGAAATTTCTTGTTGTTTATAATAAGAATCCACAACTGTTAGTAAACAAGAAGCTTTTTTGTTAAAATATTTAGCTAAATAAAATAAAGCAAAAGCCTCCATTTCGCAAGCAATAATGTTTAAATCTTTTGGGAATCTATTTATGAAAGCTGGAATATTATCTAGGTATCCATCAAAACAGTCATTACACAAAGTATTTCCTTTTATATAGTTAATACCTATAGAATTTGCAGTTTTTTCAATAATAGAGTTTAATTCTTCACTAGAGTTGATAATATGGCAGTCATTTTCGTTCCACTCATATGCAAAATTTCCCTCCGTATAAGAATTATCTACTAAAATAGTATCAAAAATATTTAAGTCACTGGAATAAGCACCACAAGATCCAATACGAATAATAGTATCAACATCGTAGAACTTAAATAACTCACAGGCATAAATGCCCATACTTGGCATTCCCATTCCATGGGCAAATACAGTTATTTCTTTTCCTTTATAGGTTCCGGTATATGCAAACATATTTCTAACAGTATTAACAAGTCTTGCGTTTTCTAAAAAAGTTTCTGCAATATATTTTGCACGAAGTGGATCTCCAGGCATTAATACAGTTTTTGCAATATCTTGCTTTTTGGCGTTACAATGAATTGGCATTAAAAATCCTCCTTAAAATAAATATAACAATATTATATATAAATAAAATAAATTTAACAAGTCATTGAAAAAAATAAAAAATAATGTTAAAATAAATAATAGATTTAAAAAAAACCGCGTTTTTGGTTGAATTTTTAAATCTTTTTTGTATTTAAAGGAGGAATTTCTAATGAACACTAAATATATTTTTGTAACAGGGGGAGTAGTATCAGGATTAGGAAAAGGAATAACAGCAGCATCTTTGGGAAGACTTTTAAAAAATAGAGGTTATAAAGTAATAAACCAAAAATTTGACCCATACATAAATGTAGATCCTGGTACAATGAACCCCAGCGAACATGGAGAAGTTTTTGTTACAGAAGATGGTGCAGAAACAGATTTAGACTTGGGGCATTATGAAAGATTTATAGATGAAAATCTAAACAAATATTGCTCTGTAACAACAGGAAAAATATATTCAGAGGTAATAGAAAGAGAAAGGAAAGGGGATTACCTAGGAAAAACTGTACAAGTAATACCACATATAACAAATGCCATAAAAGACAAAGTATATAGATTAAAAGAAAGTGCAGATATAGTTATTACAGAAATAGGTGGAACGGTAGGGGATATTGAAAGTCTACCATTTTTAGAGGCCATTAGACAAATAGGTATAGAACAAAAGCAAGAAGATGTGTTGTTTATCCATGTTACATTATTACCATATATTTATGGCTCTAATGAATTAAAATCAAAGCCAACACAGCATTCTGTAAAAGAACTCCAATCATTAGGAATAAAGCCAGATATATTAGTATGTAGAGCAGAAAAAGAAATAGATGAATCTATGAAAGAAAAAATAGCGCTATTTTGTAACGTTAGAAAAGAAGATGTAATACAAAATAAAACAGTAAAGATATTATATGAAGTGCCATTAATGCTAGAAAAAGAAGGACTAGCGCTTAGGACGTGTGAAAAATTAAAGTTAGAAAACATAGAGCCTAAAAATGAAGAATGGGAAAAAATGATATTTAGCGTAAAAAACGTTATAAACAAAGACATAAACATAGCGATAGTAGGAAAGTATGTAAAATTAGAAGATTCATATATTTCTGTGATAGAAGCAGTAAAACATGGAGGATTTGCCAATAACACAAAAGTAAATATAGAAATAGTAAATTGTGAGAATATCAATAATGAAAATGCAAAAGATGTTCTAGGAAAATATAATGGAATAATAGTTCCAGGTGGATTTGGCAATAGAGGAATAGATGGTAAAATAGCAACAATAAAATATGCCAGAGAAAATAATATACCGTTTTTAGGAATATGTTTGGGAATGCAAATGGCGGTTGTAGAATTTGCTAGAGACGTATTAGGATATACAAATGCTAATTCAGAGGAATTTGACAATATAACAAAAACAAAAGTAATACATATAATGGAAGAACAAACGAAAATAGATAAAAAAGGTGGAACAATGAGACTTGGAGCATATCCATGTATTTTAAAAAAAGACAGCTTGGCATATGAAATATATGGACAAGACCAAATAGAAGAAAGGCATAGACATAGATACGAATATAATAATGAATATAAAGGAAAATTAGAAGCAAAAGGGCTTATTTGTTCAGGAACATCACCAGATGGAAAATTAGTAGAAATAGTAGAAATAAAAAATCATCCTTACTTTATAGCAACACAATTTCACCCAGAATTCAAATCAAGACCAGACAAACCACATCCACTATTTACAAAACTAATAAAAGCAACTTTGCTCAATTAGAGACAGTCCCCAATTATCCCGTTTGCACAATTTGGGACACCCCTTAATTTGAATAAATATTACAAAAACATTAACATTATTTCTATTAATATCATAAAAATACTTATATAACAAGAAATATGAGGAGGAACATTATGAAGATAGTAGAAAATAATTTTAAGTTTGGTACAATGGATATAAGAAATACAACAGAACAAATTGTATGTCATCATAGTGGAGTAACTGTTTTACAAAGTGTAGAAATAATACATGACTATCATAAAAATACAAAAGGTTGGGCAGGAATTGGGTATCATTTTTATGTTAGAAAAGACGGTTCTATATATAGAGGACGTCCAGAGAATACAGTAGGTGCACATGCAGTAGGAGCAAACTACAATTCAATAGGTATTTGTTTTGAAGGAAACTTTTCAAAGGAAAAGATGTCAGAGGAACAATTGAATGCTGGTAAAGAGTTAATTGCATATTTAAAAGAAAAGTATAATATATCTAAAATAGTAGGGCATAAGAATGTAGATACTTCTGAATGTCCGGGAAATAATTTCCCAATGGATGAATTAAGAAAAAGTGGTTCATATAATATAGAAGATGACAGTAATGAAAATGTTGTGAAAGAATTGCAAAAGGCTCTTAATAAAGATAATAACAGCGGACTAGATATAGATGGAATAATAGGACCGCTAACAACAAGAGCAATAAACAATAATATGGTAAGAAACTTTAGTGTTAGTGAATTTGCTAGATGGGTTCAAGAAAGACTAATTGCAAAAGGATATAGTCTAAATGAATTTGGAGTGGATGGTAAATATGGAGGCGAAACAGAAGGAAAAGTAAAAGAACATCAACAAAAAACAGGAATAGATGTTGATGGAATTGTAGGAATAAACACAGTTAATAAATTGTTATAAAAATAAAAAACCCCCAATTAAATTATTTAAATTGAGGGTTTTGACTTAAACATTTTTTATATTTCTTTTTTTAAATACATAACAAGAAATAAATATCATTATTAAAAAATATGATAAACATACTAATATAGAGAACCTTAGATTTATTGGTTCAAAACTAGGCAATCCACCAAATAAATAAGAAGTCAAATCCCAGTTAGGTGTTACAAAATACAAAGGAGCTTTTATATCTTTTAATAAAGCATGAGCTATTAATTGGTTAATAATAGAAGATACCATGTATCCTAGCAATGGTAATGCTATGGCTAAAGCTGAATTGGTAAACAATGTGCTAATAGTAAATGCTAAAGTAATAAGCAACAAAAACATAGGTAATTTTGCACAAATGTTTATAATTAAATATTTTATAATGCTCATTGTTTCTATATTATGTGTATTGTAATTGTATATAACAGCAGGAACATTTAAGCTACCAAAACCTTGAATTATACCGCCTACTAACAGCTGACTGATGAATATAAAAACAATAAATAATATAAACATACATAAACAAGTTAAAAACTTAGCTAGTAATATTTTTAGTCTACTATAAGGGCGAATTAAAAGTAATTTTATTGTTCCCTTGTTAAACTCATCACTTACAATAGAACCAGATATCATTATTATAAATATTAAAATAAACAATTCATATTCATTTAGTAAATTAACTAAAATATATCTATTATCATAATCCTTTATATTTCTTATATTATTTTCAATATAATATTTATTAATATTTGCTTCTTTTAAACTGTCATAATAATCCAATTTATCAGAGTATGAATGATTGCTTTCTGCTTCATAATAAATTATATTTCGTGAAGAACGTGAATAGTTTTGTAATGCAGTATTTAAAAAAGTATTAGCATATGATATGTCTTTTTCTAATCTCCACTCAAGAATCTGTTTATTAATTTCATATATTTTAAAATCATAAGTAGAACCTTCAGAATTCAAATTATTATCAATAGAAAATTGTTGTTTTTCACTTAAAAGTAAGTTTACTTCTTCAAGTTCAAGTTCTGCAAAATACCTCCAATTGTCAGAATCTAAGGCATTTATAAATGTATCGTATTTCTTCTTTGCATCAGTAAGTGCAAATTCGTCTTTTTCAATATATGTATAACGATTTATAAGTCCTATAATACTACTAACTTGGCCGGGGATTATATTTGCTTGCCATGAGTCAAATCCATATTTTGATATTAAATTTATAACGTCCAGTTGAGTTTTAATTTCAACATATTCTTCTACTTGTTCAGAATTGTTAGGGTCTAATTGTCTCAGAACTGTAGAATAAAATTCAGCATCGTCTTTATAATACCCAGAATAACTAATACCATTATAGAAATGCTTATATAAAATATTAGTTAAAATTATAAACAAAAAAGTAATAATTAAAAAAATATATGTGCTTTTCTTTTTCATTAATTTTATAAATTCATTTTTTATTAGATTAATCAATTACATTACCCCCAGTCTTTTTCAAAAATGCATCTTCTAAAGAAATATTATCTTTTTTGACAGAATAAATTTTAATATTATTATCAACTAGTTTTTTAACTAAATTTGGTACATTGTTTCTTTCTACCAATACTTTTACCTCGTTTTGATTAATAAGCAAAGCATTTTCGCCCAGTAATTGTTGCGCTTTTTTACTATCATCAACATCGAAAATATAATAACTATCAGAACATTTGCTTTTAACAACGTCAATCTCACTGCTTTCAATAATTACGCCATTCTTAATAATACATACTTTAGTACAAAAACTCTCAAGTTCTGCCAAATTATGGCTAGAAATTAAAATGCCCATATGTTCTGTAGTAGCAAGTTTGACTAAAAGCTCTCTTAAATCTTTGATACCTTCAGGGTCTAAACCATTAGTAGGTTCATCTAAAATTAGTAAATTAGGTTTATGAAGAATAGCTTGAGCTAGACCTAACCTTTGCCTCATGCCAAGTGAATATTTAGAAACTTTATCATTAATTCTATTTTCCAAACCTACTAATTTTATTACTTCATCTATACGTTTAGAATCAATTCCTTTATATAAATTGGCAACCAATTTTAGATTATCATATCCAGAAAGATACATATATAAATCCGGATTTTCAACAATAGCTCCAACCTTTTCAATAGCCTTTTCAAAATTTTTTACAACATTAAATCCGTTAATTTCTACAGAGCCATTATCAATACTTTGCAATCCCAAAATTAATTTAATAGTAGTAGTTTTACCAGAACCATTAGGACCAATAAAACCAAGAATATCTCCAGAACAAATTTCAAAAGAAATACCCTTTAAAATCTCCTTTTTACCAAAATGTTTATATAAATTTTGGCAATTTAAAATAACATTCTCCATTAAAAACCCTCCTATAATGAATATAATAGCATATAATAATAATATTAGTCAATTAGCACAATTAGGGACACCCTTTTATTACTAGCACAGATTACAAAATTCGACATATTATATTACAAAGTAAAGTATTTATGGAGTGAATAGTATGCGAAAAATAAAAAAAGGTGATATAGTAGGGCGTATATCTTATGGAAAAGATATATTTTTTATGGTTGAAGATATAATTAATTTAAATAAAAAAGAAATAGCCATATTAAAAGGATTGACTATCAGAATAAAAGCTGATAGTCCGGTAGAGGATTTAGAGATATTATCTAAGGAACTAATACAAAATTATGAAGAAAATCTGGAAAAACGATTTCAAGAAAGAATACAAAGATGTATACAAATATATGGAAACAATAAAGGAAATAGAGAAAAAGAAATAATATATACAGGTAGAATATTGCATTTAGATGGTGACAAAAAATATAGTATAAAAGCAAATAATTATTATAAGAAAATTGGGTTAAAGGCAATAGTGAAAAACGTTCCAGAAAATAGACAACCGATAGTAGTTGTTGAATTGATTGCAAGGTATAAACCAGACATACTTGTAATAACAGGACATGACGGAATGATAAAAAAGGGAACCAAGTACAATGATATACGAAATTACAGGAATTCTGCTTATTTTATAGAATGTGTAGAGCAAGCAAGGACATACAAAGCATTACAAAAAGACCTAGTTATTTTTGCTGGAGCATGTCAAAGCTATTATGAAGGACTTATACTGGCAGGGGCTAATTTTGCATCATCACCAGCGAGAATTTTAATAGATTTTATAGATCCACTTATTGTTGCGGAAAAGATAGCAATTACAGATGAAAAAAATTTTTTAACAATAAAAGATATAGAAGATGAACTACGAGATGGAAAGAAAGGTATTAATGGAATTGGGGCAAGAGGAAAGAAGAAAACACTGACAACATAGAATTGTAATATAAATGTAATAAAAATGTAACATTAAAGTAACAATATGAAAAAACGTTGGAAAATCAACTAAAAGCGGAATTCGACACGTAAAATCCTTTTTTGACACAGATCATTCCCTGTGATATAATTCGAATATCCGAAGGGAGTAGGTGATTAAATGATTTACAAAAATGAAATCTTAGACTTAAAGACAGACATTACAGAAAAAATAGGACAAAAGATAATTGTAAAAGGTTCATTAGGAAGAACTAAATCATTTGAAAAGGAGGCTACAATAGAAAAAACATATCCTAATATTTTTGTAATAAAATATGAGGAAGATGATAGAAATGTAACATACAGTTATACAGATATATTAACAAGAACTGTAGAAGTAGAAGTATTTGATGGAGTAGGATATAGTCCATTAATACCTCCATATCAAAAAGAAAAAAGTAAAAGAGGCAGAAAAGTACAATTAGACAACATTAATGTACAACCGGCATAATATAAAAATTAAAAAATTCCTAGAAATAGGAATTTTTTTTATTGTCCATAAATATATATAACTAAAAGCAATATGGCTAGATTATATTAGAAAGGAATGTGATTAAATATGACAATAGAGACTACAAGAGATAATATATGCATAAATCAAATAATAGAACAAAGAAAAGATAATTTTATAATAGAAGGGGATGCAATTATTCCCGATATTAAACCTGATATACTAAGTACAATAAGTACAAGTGGCACAATTTGCATATATAAAAAAGAAATACAGAATGGAAAAATAAAAATAGATGGAACAATAAATACATATATAATGTATTTAGCAGATAGTGAAACAAATAATATAAGAAGCATTAACACAAATTTAGACTTTACACAAACAATAAATATGGAAAAAGCAAAAAGCAATATGAAAATTGAAAATACATTTACTCTAAAAGAAATAGAATGCAAAGTTTTAAATGGCAGAAAAGTTAATATAAAAGCAATTATAGAAACAGAGACAAAAATACTTAATAGCGAAAATGTAGATATAGTGAATGGAATAGAAGATTTAAAAGATGTTCAAACATTGAATGATAATATAAATATAAATACGCTAAAGGGAGAAGGCAATACAAAAATTTACGCAAAAGATACACTTTCGATAGATAATATAGATAACTTAGCAGAGATAATGAAAAGTAATATAAGAATTATAAACAGGGAAAGCAAGATAAGCTATAATAAAATATTAATAAAAGCAGACTTGGAAGTAAAACTACTTTACTTAACAGAAGACAATAGAATAAATACATTGCAAAAAACAATACCAATAATGGGATTCATTGATATAAAGGACATAAATGATGACAGTGTATGTAACATAAAATACGAGATAAAAAATGTGTTAATAAAGCCCAATAATGTAGAGGAACATTCTGTTTATGTTGAAGTAGAACTAGATGTATATTGTCAAGCATATGAAAATAAGCAGTTAGCAGTAATACAAGATTTATATAGTCCAACGGTAGATTTAACATTTGAGCAAAAAAGAATAAGAGCTATGCAGAAAATAGAATGTATGCAAGAAACATTTAATATAAGAGAAAAACAAGTTATAGAAGAAATTGGAAGCAATAAATTATATGATGTAGAGATTACACCAATAATAAATAGTCAAAACATTTTGAATGATAGAATTATGTATGAAGGGGAAGTGATGCTGAATTTTATATTTGCATCATCTGCTACAGGGGGAATAGATACAAAGAGAGTTAATATACCATTTAATTTTAACATGGAGACAACAGGCATAAATACAACAACAAATGTAAATACAGCAATAGAGGTTGGAATGCAAGATTTTATAATAATGCCAGATGAAAGTATAGATATAAAAATAGACTTAAACTTCACAGTAGAGTATTCAAAAAATTTAGAAATAAATGTAATTCAAAATATTCAATCAGGAGAAAATAGAACGTCAAATCCATATAGTATGACAATATATTTTGCAAAACCAGGAGATAGTTTATGGAAAATAGCAAAGAAGTTTAGAAGTACAGTAGATAATATAGCAAAGGTTAATGGAATAGAAGATGTTGATAAAATAGAAGTGGGACAGCAATTATTTATTCCTAGATACAATGGATAAAGGTAAAATTCAAAAAATATATAGTAGAAGAATACCAAGAATAAAATATTTTAAAGGCAATAATGAAGACAACAATGATAAACAAAAGATAAAAAAGATATTAAAAATAATAATAGTTTTAACAATTGCTTTTATGATTGTAAATTCTGTTATAAATATAATAGAGCCAATAATTGATTTACAAAGTGTTATTATGGCAAAATCAGTAGCAACAAGAATAACAAATGAACAATCAAAAAAGGTTATGGAAAAATATCAATATGAAGATTTAGTAAATATAACAAAAGATAGTAATGGCAATATAACAATGATAAGTGCCAATGTTACAACAGTAAATAAAATGATAGCAGATATATCAACAAAAATACAAAAAGAACTAGATGAAGTAGAAAATACCAAAATGTACATAAGATTGGGTACATTTACAGGAAGTAAAATGTTAGCAGGAAGAGGTCCAAAAGTTGAGATAATTATATTTGGAATAGGAGATGTGCAAACTGAACTAAAATCCGAATTCAAAGCAGCAGGAATTAACCAGACAATACATAGAATTTATCTAGAATTAAAAACAAATGTAGTAATATTAACACCAATAAATAATCTACAAGAAGAAATTTCAACACAAGTATTATTAGCAGAAGGAGTAATAATAGGGGAAATCCCATCAACATATTATAATTTAGAAGGAATTTCAAAAGATAATGCAATTGATTTAATAGAATAATTATTAATAAAGAGGGCTAGACATCTAGCCCTCTTTAATCTGAAAAATAAAAAATATATAAAAAAATGTAACATTTCTAGTGAATCTGTGTCATAATAAACGAAAAGATGATATATATTGTCAAAATGTAAGATGTAATAGTTCACTATTTATATAAAAATGGAGGATTTTCGACTGAAAGTGAAGTAGGACAAATAAATTCTACTGAAGAGCGACAACTATAAAAATTGATTTTATCAACATAAAATATTGATAAAAATGAAAGAAAATGATATTATAAAAAAACAAAAAATAATACTGAATATAAACCAACTTATGAAATTGAGGATTTAATAGAGTTAAAAGATTTTTTATAGAAGGGGTATTGCAATGAACGAAATAGTTTTTGTAACACATAATAAGGGGAAAATAGCATCTGCTAGTAGACAACTAGAAGGAGTAAATTTTAAAGTATTTGAATATGACTTAGAAGAACCAAGAAGCGATGATATAAAATATATATCAAAATACAAAGTTATGGAGGCATATAGATTAGTAAATAAACCATGTATAGCTTTAGATTGTGGATTTTGGATAGACGAATTAAATGGATTTCCTAGAGCTTTTGTTAATTTTGCATTAAATACTATTGGAATTGATGGAATGCTAAAATTAATGGAAAACAAAGAAAATAGAAATTGCAGGTTTACAGAATGCTTATCTTATTATGACGGAAATAATTTACATCAATTTATGGGAAAAAATGAAGGTTCATTGTCTAAAGAAGCATTAGGAAATAATACAGAAAAGAAATGGTCTGATTTATGGTATATTTTTAAACCTTTTGGCTATGACAAGACATTAGCTCAAATGTCAGAAGAAGAAAGAAAAAGCAGAGTTAAATATGAAGATATAGATGCTATGAGAGAATTTGCAAAATGGTACAAAAAAGAAAACTATATAAATATATAAAATTCATAACTAGCAAAATTTGATAAATATAATTAATCATGGTATAATTGGGTTTGAAAATAGATTTAGAGCAAAGAGAGGAACAGCAATGAGAATAAGATTTAAACCATGGGCTAGGCCAGAACTAGAAGCAAGCAAATTTTACATAGATAATCCAGAAAGTTATAAATGTAAATGGCAAGAGTTATTTAATAATAATAATCCTATTCATTTAGAATTAGGATGCGGGAAAGGTGGATTTATTTCTAAAATATCAGTCAAAAATCCAGATATAAATTATATTGCCATAGATTTGGTAGATGCGATGCTTGGTTTGGCTAAAAGAAAAGTTGAAGAAGAGTATAATCAAAACAACAAGGAAATAAATAACATATATTTAACAAGATATGATATTGAAAGAATAGCAAATATTTTTGGAAGAGATGATAAAATAGAAAGAATATACATTAATTTTTGCAACCCATGGCCAAGAGGCAAGCACCATAAAAAAAGGCTAACACATACAAGACAGCTTGAAAAATATAAACAATTTTTAAAAGAAAATGGAGAAATATATTTTAAAACAGATGATGATAACTTATTTAATGATAGTATAAGCTACTTTAAATCTTCAGGGTTTGAAATTATAAAAAATACATATGATTTGCAAGACGAACCAGAATTTTGGGATAATATAAAAACAGAACATGAAGATATGTTTACAGAGCAAGGAATAAAAATAAAAGCATTAATAGCAAGAGTAATTACTAATTAATGATGAAAAACAACTTATAATTCAAGAATTTTAATGAAATAAAAAGTGTATAAAAGCAAGGATAAACTTGAAATCTTTGCTTTTTATATATGTGCTAATTTAAGTTTTCAACTTTTTTCACACTATAGACATAATTACCTTATATAATATATAATAATTGAAAACCATATGGAAGGAAATGAAGGAGCATGAATGATATAACTGTACTTATAGTAGATGATGAATCTAGGATGAGAAAACTAATAAAAGACTTCTTAATGCAAAAAAATTATAAAATATTAGAAGCGGGAGATGGAGAAGAAGCATTAAGAATATTTCAGGAAAATGAAGAGAAAATAAGCGTTATCCTGTTAGATGTAATGATGCCAAAATTAGATGGTTGGTCTGTATTACGCCAAATAAGGCAGACTTCAAAAGTTCCAATTATAATGCTTACAGCAAGAGGAGAAGAACAAGACGAACTTTTTGGATTCGAATTAGGCGTTGATGAATATATTTCAAAACCATTTAGTCCTAAAATATTAGTAGCAAGAGTAGAAGCATTATTAAAAAGGACAAGAGCAGAAGAAAATGGCACGAAAGATTATGGAGGAATAATAATAGATTCAAAAGGTAGAACTGTTACTGTAGATGGTAAGCAAATAGAAATGAGTCTAAGGGAGTATGAATTATTGAAATATTTGGTAGATAATAAGGGAATAGCATTAAGCAGAGACAAGATATTAAATAATGTATGGAACTACGATTATTATGGGGATTCAAGAACGATAGACAGCCATATAAAAAAGATAAGACATAAACTTGGGAAAAAAGGAAAATATATACAAACTATAAGAGGAATAGGATATAAGTTTGAAGTAAAATAGAAGGTTGGGGAAAACATGGAAGAAATTAAACTAAAATTTAAATCGGTAAGATTTAAGTTATTTTTTACAATGTGTGTTGTAATATTAGTTATAATACTTTCTTTAGTATTAATAAATAGTATAGTATTAGAAAACTTTTATATATATTCTAAAACAGCTACAATAAAGCAGGTCTATCAAAAAGTGAACGATTATTACAATACAGAAAACACTAATGTGAATTTGGAAACAGAATTAAAGAAAATAGCATATAAAAATAATTTTGATATATTAATAAAAACAGATACAAATTTAATAATATTTACATCAGATAGAGAATTTTTATCTTCAACTTATATATTAAAAGATATAAACGAAATAAAATCTAAAAGCATAGAAGAAAACGAAACCAAAATAAATGTAAAAGTTACTACAGACGAAGTAAACAATGTAAGTTACATGTTTTTAACAGGAATACTAGATAATGGATATGTATTATATATTAGGATGCCAATATCACCAATAGAAGAAAGTGTAAAGATATCTAATACAGTGTTGCTAATGATAGGTGGAATAACACTTGTGGTTGCAGGAATTATAGCATCATTTATATCAAGAAAATTTACTAATCCTATTTTACAATTAAATGATATAGCAAATAAAATGTCTAAGTTAGACTTTAGCCAAAAATATAGAATAACAGATACGGAAGACGAAATAAATGAACTGGGAAGAAGTATTAACACAATGTCGGACAAACTAGAAGCAACAATAAAAGAATTACAAAAAAACAATATAGAATTAGAAAAAGATATTGAGGAAAAGTCAAAAATAGATGAAATGAGAAAACAATTTATTTCAGATGTATCACATGAATTAAAAACACCAATAGCATTAATACAAGGCTACGCAGAAGGACTAATAGAAAATGTTAATTCAGACGAAGAATCAAGAAAATTTTATGCAGAGGTAATACTAGATGAAACCAACAAGATGGATAAACTAGTAAAACAATTATTAGAATTAATGAAACTAGAATATGGAAAAAGAGAGTTTGATAATGAAAAATTTAATATAAATGAATTAATAAATGAAGTTTTAAGAAAATGTAGTGTCATGATAAATGAAAAAAATATAAAGGTTTATTTTGAAAATAAAGAACCAATTTATGTATATGCAGACGAATTTTACATGGATCAAATTATAACAAACTATTTAACAAATGCAATAAAACATGCAGAAGAAGTTGAAAAAGAAACTAAAATTGAAATAAAGGTAGAAAAGGTAAGTAATAAAATAAGGGTTAGTGTATTCAATACAGGAGAGAATATACCAGAAGAAGACTTACAAAGAATATGGGGCAGATTTTATAAACTTGATTCTTCTAGAAATAGGCAAGATGGTGGAAGCGGAATAGGACTAGCATTGGTAAAGGCAATAATGAACAACTATCAAAACGAATATGGAGTAGAAAATAAAAAGAATGGTGTAGAATTCTACTTTGACATGGACATATCAGACTAAAGATATATTTACTAATACTTCAAATTGTATTCACAAAATAGACATATAATAACGTTAAAATAAAACCATAGAAAGGAGGAGATATAAAAAAAATGTTAAAAAAAATAGAATAGCGGACTAAACAAAAAAGGAGGAATGCTATATAAGTTAAAAAATAAAATTGAATAAATATATAAAAAATATAGAAAGAATGTGGTGCCTATAGGAAAATTATAAATAAATTAACCCCGTAATTACATAAAATAACTGGCTGTAAAAGTCAGTTATTTTTTTGCCAAAATCTTGCAATTTTTGGTAAAATACTATATAATTTAGTAATCAAGAAAAGAGGAGATAGACAATGAAAGCAATAGAAATAAGAAATAAATTTTTGGAATTTTTTAAAAAACATAATCATACTATTATTCCAAGTGCACCACTAATACCAGAAAACGATCCTTCTGTATTATTTACTACAGCGGGAATGCAACCATTGGTACCATATTTGTTGGGAGAGAAACACCCTGGTGGTAAAAGAATAGCAGACTATCAAAAATGTGTTAGAACAGTAGATATAGATTCAGTAGGAGATAATAGACATTTAACATATTTTGAAATGTTGGGTAACTGGTCATTAGGGGATTACTTTAAAAAAGAAGCTATTGCAATGAGCTACAAATTTTTAACAGAAGAACTAGGAATAGACCCAGAAAAATTATCTGTAACTTGTTTTGCAGGTGATGCAGATGCACCAAAAGACATAGAAGCTTTCGAAGCTTGGAAAAATGCGGGTATACCAGAAGAAAGAATATATTTTTACGGAAAAGAAGATAATTGGTGGATTGCAGGGGAAGAAGGACCTTGCGGACCAGATACAGAAATGTTTTTAGATACGGGTAAACCGGCATGTAGCGAAAATTGTCAACCATCTTGCAACTGTGGTAAATATGTAGAAATATGGAACAATGTTTTTATGGAATATTATAAATCAAAAGATGGTATAAAAAAATTAGAACAAAAAAATGTTGATACAGGTTTAGGATTAGAGAGAATGGCAATGTTATTGCAGAAAGTAGAAACACCTTTTGACACAGAATTATTTAAACCAGTGATGGAAGAATTAGAAAAACTTGAAAAAATAGATGATATAAAAAGCAGAAGAATTGTTGCAGAGCATTTACGCTCAAGCATAATGATTATTGCAGATGGTGGTAGACCAAGCAATATAGACAGAGGATATGTATTAAGAAGACTAATTAGAAGAATGACAAGACATATGAGCAAACTTCAAATAGACCTTGAAAATATTTCAGATTTAATAGATTTAACAATAAACAATTTAAATGAAATGTATCCAGAACTACAAACAAAAAGAGATATAATAAAAAATGTAATCATAGAAGAAAAAGACAAATTTATAAAGACATTAGGACATGGAGAAAAAGAATTTGAGAAAGTAATAAATAAGCTAGAGCAAGAAAATAAAAACGTAATAGATGGAAAAACTATTTTCAAATTATATGAAACATATGGCTTTCCACCAGAAATAACAGCTGATTTAGCGCAGGAAAAAGGATATAAAATAGATTTAACAGAATTTGATAAATTGTTTAAAGAACATCAAGAAAAATCAAGATTAGGGAGTGAACAAAAATTTAAAGGTGGGTTGGCAGAACAAAATGAAATAACAACAGCATACCATACAGCTACTCACTTATTACATCAAGCATTAAGAAATGTTTTAGGAGACCATGTAAAACAAAGTGGTTCAAATATAACAACAGAGAGACTAAGATTCGACTTCTCCCATCCAGAAAAAATGACTCCAGAACAAATAAAACAAGTTGAAGACATAGTAAATGAACAAATAAAAAGAGACTTAAATGTTGTATCAGAAGAAATGCCTTTAGAAGAAGCAAAAAAAAGTGGAGCAATAGGACTATTTGAAAACAAATATGGGGATACAGTAAAAGTATACACAATAGGAGATTTTAGCAAAGAAATATGTGGAGGACCACATGTAAAGCATACAGGAGAGTTAGGACATTTTAAAATAAAAAAAGAAGAATCAAGTTCAGCAGGAATAAGACGTATAAAAGCAATATTAGAATAAAAAAGAAGGGAACAACCGAGATGGAAAATTGTGTTTTTTGTAAAATTATAAAAGGAGAAATTCCTTCAGAAAAAGTATATGAAGACGACGAAATATTTGCATTTAAAGACATTAATCCAGTTGCACCAATTCATATATTGGTAATACCAAAAAAACATATAGAAACGTTGCTAGAAGTGACTGAAGAAGATAGTAAACTTATAGCAAAAATATATATGACAATAAATAAAATAGCAAAAGACTTAGGAATAGAGAAAGATGGATTTAGAGTAGTTGCAAACTGCGGAAGAGACTCTGGACAAGAAGTAATGCATATACATTTTCATATGCTAGCAGGAAAAAAGCTAGAACCAAAATAGAGGGGCGATTTTAATCGCCCGCTTTACAAGTTAGATAGGATTAACATGTACAATTGCTTTATAAACTTTATCAAGTCCACAAATATCTTTTTCGAGATTATCGGCCAATTTATGGCTGTCAAATGTAGACATATTTCCATCAACGCAAATGGTAATAAATACAACATATTTATATCCAACTGGCGAAGATGAAATATTGTCTATTTTTTTAATATTTGTGTATTTTTGCGCTAAGTTTGAAATTATGTCTTGGGTAGTTGAATCAATAGAAGTATCAATTAAAATATTATAACTTTCTATAAAAATCTTAACTCCTGTTATGCAAATCCAAGCAGATATTCCAATTCCAACAATTCCGTCAAACCAATATATTTTTAGCAAACCTAATAGAATAGAAATAAGAGTAAAAGTAGTAATAATGCAATCATTTCTATGGTCTTCTTTGTTTGCCTCTAGTAATATACTATCAAATTTATGAGCTAAAATTTTTGTATAAAAATATAAACATAGTTTAACAATAATAGTAGCAATACAAACAATTACTAAAAACCAAGAAAACTCAAATTTAAATCCATAAATTAAAGAAATTAAAGAATCATATAAAAGTTTTAGTGAAATACCAATCATAGATAAACTTATAAATAACGAAAAAATATACTCTGCCTTTCCGTGTCCAAAATTGTGGTCAGCATCTTGAGGAACAGAAGCAATTTTATTACCTATAAAAGTCATAAGAGAGGCAAAAATATCTCCTGCACTATTAGCTGCATCAGCAATCATAGCTTGACTATGTGTAATAAAGCCAACTGTTCCTTTAATTATAAGTAAAAACAGATTTCCTGCAATTCCAAAGATACCAGCACGTTTAATGCTATTTTTTCTATTCATAAGTTCCTCCTTTTCTAAAAGAAATTATAACAACATTTAGTAGACAAATCAACAAAATATTGACAAATATTTGATAAATGCTATAATATTTTTGTGAAGAAAACAAAAGCGTATTAAAAGAAGGTGCACAAATGGAAGTAATGATTATTTGTATATATATGCTAATATTGATAATAATTGGACTAGTAGTTTTTGCAGTAATGCAAATTAAACTAGCAGGAATAAAAGTAAAAGATTTTATGAGTTTTATACAAGCAAATCAACTGTTGGATAGCTTATATAGAATTTCAAGAAAATGTGATAATTTAAACACACAAGAACAACTTGTGTTTCTAATGGAAGCAGAAAAAGTATTTGAAGCATTTGACAAAATTCCAACATTAGTGTGGGAAGATGAATATAGAAAATATTCACAGGTACTTAATACATATAAAGACATAAGAGTAGCAAGATGGGGCTCAGAAACAAAATAAATTTGTAAATAAAATTCGCTAATATACATATAATATCTATATAAAGTGATAGATAAGAGGGATTAAAGTGAAGATAAAATATTTTGATAATGCAGCAACTACCCAAGTCAACCAAGATGTTATAAAAGAAATGTTGCCATACTTTAGTATAGAATATGGAAATCCATCATCATTATATAGTATAGGAAGAAGAGCAAAAAGAGTATTAGAAGAAGCAAGGCGAAAAATAGCAAATATTATAAATTGCAAACCAAATGAAATATATTTTACATCATGCGGAACTGAAAGCGATAATTTGGCAATAAAAGGAATAGCATATGCCAATAAAGAAAAAGGCAAACATATAATAACAAGTAAAATAGAACATCCAGCTGTGCTAAATACTTGTAAAGAATTAGAAGAACAAGGATATAAAGTTATCTATCTGGATGTAGACCAAAATGGAATAGTAAACGTTGAACAACTAAAAGCTTCAATAAAAACAGACACAATATTAATAACAATTATGTTTGCAAACAACGAAATTGGAACGATTCAGCCAATAGAAGAAATAGGAAAAATTGCAAAAGAAAATAATATAATATTTCATACAGACGCAGTTCAAGCAATGGGAAATTTAAAAATAGATGTAAAAAAATTAAATATAAATGCACTTTCAATGTCGGCACATAAATTTTATGCACCTAAAGGAATAGGGGCGTTGTATGTAGGAGAAGATGTAAACTTTAAGCAAATACAAAATGGTGGACATCAAGAAAAAAATAAAAGAGCAGGTACAGAAAATTTGGCAGAAATTGTTGGAATGAGTAAAGCTCTTGAATTAATATATAAGAATTTTGAAAATCATAATAATAAAATTAAAGAACTAAGAGATTATTATATAGAAAAAATACAGAATAATATAGTAGACAGTAAATTAAATGGAGACAGAATAAATAGGCTTCCAGGAAATGCAAATATGTCTTTTAAAAATATAAATGCAGAAGAGTTACTGTTTGAACTTGATGAGAAGGGTATTTGTGCATCAGCTGGTTCTGCATGTAGCAGTGGTTCTACAAGCCCATCACACGTATTAACAGCAATAGGACTACCACCAGAATGGGCAAATGGAACATTAAGAGTAACTATAGGAATGAATAATACAAAAGAAGAAGTAGATTACTTGATAAATGCACTAGTAGAAATTGTAAATAAAAAAATAAATAAAATATAATAAAATACTAGCATTTTTGCTAGTATTTTTATATAATCTACTTAACTTATTAATTAAATATGATTAATCTGGTTTATTTTCATCTGGGATAAACTCTAATAAGTCAGAGATTTCGCATTTAAAAACATTGCAAATACTGTTGAGTTGTTCAATATCTAATCTTTTACTTTCTTCGTAATACATCTTTGATATGGTTGCTGGCCTTATATTAGTTAAATTAGATAAAGCTTTTTGACTCATTTTGTGTTTGCCAAGTAAATCAGATAATTTTATTCTAATCATATGTTTTCAACCTTCCTAATGTTATTTGCAGAGAGACAATTAAAACATAACCGTGATTTTTATCTAATTATGTCATATTATGTCTGATGCTTGTATTTTATCACGAGATGTATTAAAATTATATATTAGCAAAGAAATATAACGCTAAGAGTAATAAAAATGCATCTAAAAGTAAAGGAGGATATATGCTGTTTAAAAAGAAAAGAAGGCAGGATTTACCAGTAGACAGAGAATGGAAAGAAAAAAATCAAGAGTATATAATGGAATTAGAGCGTTTTTTAGATAGAACAGATTCTATCAAAGATGAACAATTAAGGAGAGAAATAATAGCTAGAATGTTAATATGTGACAAAGTGTTAACAGAGCTTGCAGAACAAAAATTTTTAGAAAAATATAATGAAGGTTATAAAAAAGGAAAAAATGAGCATAATATCTGATAAAGGTATATGTGATGGTTATGTTAAAAAAAATAATAATAGGAATACTAGCAGGTATAATAAGTGGACTTTTTGGAGCTGGAGGAGGGCTAATATTAGTACCGGCATTTGTTAACATGTTAAATACTGATGAGAAAAAGGCAAGAGCCACCTCTGTATTTTGCATAATGCCAATGGTAATAGTAACAGCATTTTTTTATAACAAAAATAATTATATACAGTGGAACTTAGGAATAAAATGTGCTATAGGAGGAATATTAGGAGGCATAATAGGCTCAAAGCTATTAATAAAAATACCAAATAAATATTTAAAATTTGCATTTATATTATTTTTAATATATGCATCAATAACTACAATTATTAAATAAAAGGAAGCGTATGATAGAAAGTTTAATAGGTCTAGTTTCTGGTATAGTAACAGGAACAGGAATGGGAGGAGGAACAATATTAATTCTCCTCCTTACATTAATAATAGGAACAAATCAACATGAAGCACAAGCTACAAATTTGATATTTTTTATACCTACATCAATATCTGCAATAATAATAAATTTAAAGCAAAAAATAATTGATTTTAAATTATCTATTATAATAATTATATCAGGTATTATAGGAGCTACAATAGGAGCAATAACTTCAAGTAATTTGAATGTTAAAATATTAAAAAAAGCATTTGGAGTATTTCTTTTACTTATATCAATTTACGAAACATATCAATGGTATATAACGTATATAAAAAGAAAAAAAGAGCATAATAAATATTAAAAATAAACAAATAGGAAAGGATATATTTAATATGAAATTTGTAAAAGGAATGTTAATAGGTAGCATGGTTTCAGTAGGTATAATAATGTTATGCAATGAAAACATGAATATGAGCAAAAAAAGGATGATAAAAAAAGGCAAACAATATGCTAGAAAGATTGGGATAATTTAAGCAAATACTAATGGAGATGTTAATTCATCTCCATTAATGTTTATTCTACTCTTCTTTCGTTACGAGAATTTCCGCACAATTTTTCATATTCCTTACATTTTATTTTGTAATCCATTTGCTGACATAAACATCTGTAGTACATATAAGTTTGCTCATATTGCATAATGGGATTAAACATAGGATTTTCGCCTAAAAGGGGATCAGCTCCAATATCAAAATTCATATAAGGAGAAAAATTATTTTCCATATTTTTATCCATAAACATCACTCCTAATAATTAATATTCTGCAATTTAACAATTATTACTTTTTTTAGACGGAATAGAAAATACAAAACATACAATAATACATAAAACACCAAACAAAACAAAATAATTGTTAAAACCTAAAATACTAATAGGATATGTTACACAAGTAGAAATTGGAGCAAAAGTAGCTTTAATATCCAAATTTAAAATAGGAATATATTTTAAAGCTAATAATGTGTAAATACTAGCAAAAACTCCTTGAAAAAACTTACCAATAATATATTTCTTTATAGATAAATCAGATTTAGAAATAATACTATATACTTGTAGACATACAGAAATGCTACCAAATCCAAGAAGAAATGCACAAATAGCAATATTAGTAGATATGTCTTTTACATGTACTAAAGAAACTAAATTAATACCATTTGTAAGTTCAATTATTCCAGATAATATAGGCACAGCAAACGAAAGATTTATATTAAAGAAGCCAAGCAATGGAGAAATCACAACAGAAAATAAATCTAAAATATGTAATTGATTTAATATGGAAATAACAACAGAAAATATTACCACATATGAACCTATCATAAGTATAGTTGAGATAGAGTTAGAAGAACTGACACTTGGTTTATATGAACTATGGGGTAGATTCTGCAAATCATTCTTACTAAAGAACTTGAAAATAACTCCAACAGTAATACATGCCATAAAATGAGTAATAAAAAGTAATAAGCCAATACTTTTATTAGCAAATAAACCAATTCCAACAGTCCCAATAATAAATAAAGGCCCAGAATTATTTGTAAATGCAAGCATTCTATTACCCTCATCTTTAGTGCAAATACCATTATTTCTAAAATCTGTTACAATTTTAGCACCTACAGGATATCCACTAATAAGTCCCATAATAAATGCAAAAGAGCCTTCACCAGGAACATTAAAAAGTGGTCTCATAATTTTATTTAAGGTTTTGCCTAAATATTGTACAAATTTGGTTTTACCTAATAATTCAGTAGCAAATAAAAAAGGAAAAAGAGAAGGAACAACAGTAGTAGCCCAAAGTTCAAGTCCATTTTTAGCAGCTATTATATTAGAAGTAGAAAATAAAATAAGAAAAATCATAAAACTACATAAAATTATAGGAATAATTGTATTTTTTAGTGAAATTAATATAATATTAAACTTTTTGGATTTCATAATACAATTCCCCCTCAAAACATAGATATTAAAAAGTACAAAAATTATGCCATTAAGATATAAAAAATACTGCGTGAATCAAATAAAATGACAATATAATCGATTGCTGTACCCTTGATTTTTAGATAAAAAAATGGTAATATATGTATTGGGAGCTGACAAAATGAAATACCTAATACAAGAATTAAGAAACAACAAAAAGTTTATAGAATATAGTACAAACATAAAAAATAAAATAAGTCCGATAGAATTATCGGGCTTAACTGACGTGGGAAAAGCTCAAATAATAAGTGCAACTGCAGAAGAAAATAAAAGACCTATCTTAATTATCACATACAATGAAATAAAAGCAAAAAAATTATTAAATGATTTAAAATATTTTACTACAAATGTAGATTATTTTCCTAAAAGAGAGATAGTGGCATATGACTATGAAGCTGAAAGTAAGGATGTACCATATGAAAGAATAGAAGTTTTAAATAAAATAAAGCAAAATAAGGCAGAAATAATAATAACAACAATAGAAGCACTAATGCAAAAAATGATTTCTAAAGAATTACTATATAAGTATGTAATTCAATTTAAAGTAGGAAATACATACAATTTAGAGGAGATAAAACAAAATTTAATACAACTTGGATATGACAGAAACGATTTAGTAGAAAATAAAGGGCAATTTAGTGTAAGAGGCGGAATAATAGACATAGGCTTAACAGAAAAACAAGGTATAAGAATAGAGTTTTGGGGAGACGAAGTTGATTCTATAAGATATTTTAATATCTCGTCCCAAAGATCTACAGAAATGATACAAGAAATTCTAATAAATCCAGCTCATGAATTTATTGTAGAAGATTTAGTAAAGGTATGTAAAAGGATACAAGAAGCTTATGATGATTTAACAGATATAGAAACAATAAAAAATGGTTCATATATAAGTAAAATAGATAAATATTTTAATGAATTTTACGAAGAGCAAAGTACCATTTTAGATTATATAAATAATAAATACATATTATTTATAGATGAAAACACCAAAGTGGAAGCTAGAAAAAATAATATAATATTAGACAATAACAATTTGATAGAATCATTAACAGAAAAAGAAAAGTTTGTCCCAGAGGCAATAAGAAACATTAGTGAATTTGAATATGATTTAAAAAATTTGCAAACAATATATTTACAGGAAAATAATGCTTATACACATCAGAACAGATATGAGTTTAGGTATAGAGAGATAAACTTTTTCAAGTCAGAGGTAGACATAGTAATATCAGATATAAAAAAATATATAGCTGACAACAAAAAGGTATTAATATTAGGTGGTATACAAAATACCTGTAAAAAAATATTAAATCTGCTAAATGAAAAACTGATTCAGCATAAATATTTAGAAAAAATAAACAAAATAGAAAATGGAGAAGTAATAGTTACAACAGGGAATGTATCTGCAGGATTTGAAAATTACGATTTAAACCTTGTAGTAATAAATATGGGAGAAGGTTTTGAACAGGCACCTAAAAAGAAAAAAAGTTCAAATGCATTTAAAGAGGCGCAAAAAGTAGTATATGCAGATCTAAAAGCTGGTGATTACGTAGTTCACAAATCGTATGGTATAGGGGAATTTGTGGGAATAAATACAATTACAGCAGATAAAATAACCAAAGATTATATTAAAATAAAATATAAAGATGAAGACATTCTATATGTGCCAACCAATTCATTGGATACAGTCAGAAAATATATAGGTGGAGGAGATAGAGAGCCAAGACTAAATAGACTAGGTGGCAAAGAGTGGGAAAATACTAAAAGTAGAGTAAAAAATAATTTAAGAGAAGTTGCAAGGGATTTAATAGAATTATATGCTAAAAGACAAAAAATGCAGGGATTTGCATTTTCAAAAGATAATGAATGGCAAAAACAATTTGAGGACGAATTTCCATATAAAGAAACAGATGACCAGCTAAGATGTATAGAAGAAGGAAAAAAAGATATGGAACAGCCAAGACCAATGGATAGGCTACTTTGTGGAGATGTTGGATATGGTAAAACAGAGGTAGCAATAAGGCTAGCGTTTAAAGCTGTTATGGATCAAAAACAAGTAGCATATCTTGTACCAACAACAGTATTAGCAAACCAACAATATGAAGAATTTAAAAACAGAATGAGTGGATATGCCATAAATGTGGAATTATTAAATAGATTTAGAACAACAAAAGAGCAGGAAGACGTTATAAAAAAATTAAAATTAGGGGAAGTTGATATTGTAGTAGGAACACATAGGATTTTAAGCAAGGATGTAGAATTTAAAGATTTGGGACTACTTATTATAGACGAAGAGCATAGATTTGGAGTAAAAGACAAAGAAAAAATAAAGCAATTAAAAAATAGTGTTGATGTATTAACAATGACAGCAACTCCAATACCAAGAACATTACATATGTCTATATTGGGAATTAGAGATATGTCAGTAATATATGAGCCACCACAAAATAGAAGACCTGTTCAAACTTATGTATTAGAATATGATGATGAAGTTATAAAAGAAGCTATAACAAGGGAACTTGAAAGAAACGGTCAGGTATTTTATTTATATAATAAAGTAGAAGGTATAGAGAAAAAGGCAAATGAAGTATCTAAACTTGTGCCAGAAGCAAAAGTAGGATTTGCACATGGAAAAATGACAGGTAAAGAATTAGAGCAAATAATGCTTGACTTTATACAAAAGAAAATAAATGTACTTGTATGTACAACAATATTAGAATCAGGAATAGATATACCAAATGCAAATACCATAATAGTTGAAAATGCAGATAGATTGGGATTGGCACAATTATATCAAATAAGGGGTAGAGTTGGAAGAAGCGACAGACAGGCATATGCATATATAACATATAAAAGAGAAAAATTGCTATCAGAGGTAGCAGATAAAAGGTTAAAAGCAATAAAAGAGTTTACAGAATTTGGTTCTGGTTTTAAAATAGCAATGAGAGACTTAGAAATAAGAGGAGCAGGAAGTTTATTAGGAGAAATACAACATGGACATATGGAGCAAGTTGGTTATGATACATATTGCAGATTGCTAGATGAAGTTGTAAAAGAAATACAAGGCATAGAAGTAAAAGAAGAACAAGATATACAAATAGATATAGATGTTTCAAGTTATATACCAGATAGCTTTATTGATAATAATAGTCAAAAAATAGAAATATATCAAAATATTGCGTTATGTAGAACAGAAGAAGATATACAAAACGTAATAGACGAAATTATAGATAGATATGGACATATGCCTTCAGAATTAGAAAATTTAATTGAAATTGCAAGGATTAAAGATTTGTGTAGAGTTGCTAATGTAATAAAAATATCGCAAAGAAAAGAAAAGGTTGTATTTTACTTTGACAAAGCAAAATTTAATCCAGAAATTGTGGATAAGCTAATAAAAAAATATAATACCAATATAAGATTTTCTACAGGAATAGAACCATATGTAACAGTAACAATTGGAAGCAAAATAATAGAGGAGATAAAGGAATTTTTAACATATATACAAAATTGCACAACATCTTCAATGTAGGGGCGATTTTAATCGTCCGCCCATCTTGAGCAGAGCAAAGTGAACAAAGTGTAGGGGCGATTTTAATCGCCTGCCTATCTTGAAGGAGAGAAAAATGAATATAATTTCAAGTAAAGATAATGAATTAATAAAAAATATTAAAAAACTAAAAGAAAAAAAATATAGAGACATAAATAATCAATATATAATTGAAGGAATTAAATTAATAAAAGAAGCAATAATAGAAAAAGCAAACATTAAATTAATAGTAATATGCGAAGAATGCCTGGTTGATGGAACAATAGACAAAAACCTATTATACGAAATAGCAAAATATGAATGTATATATGTAACAGAAAAAATATTTACCCAAATATCAGATGTAAAGGCACCACAGGGCATACTGGCAATAATAGAAAAAGGCCGTAAACAGGGGCAAATAGACTACTCAGAAGATATAATTATTGCTTTGGATGGTATACAAGACCCAGGCAATTTAGGAACAATATTAAGAACAGTAGATAGTGCAAATTTAAAACAAATAATAGTGTCTGCAGATACAGCAGATTGCTATAATCCTAAGGTTGTACGCTCAACAATGGGAGCGATATTTAGAGTAAATATAATAGAAACAGCAGAATTAGAAACAACATTAAAAGAAATAAAAAAACACAAATTTGATGTTATTGTAACATCGTTAGATACAGAAAGAAGCATATATGATATAAAATATAACAAAAAGGTAATAGTAATAGGAAACGAAGCAAATGGTGTATCAAAGGAAATACAAGAAATGGCAGATACAAAAGTAAAAATCCCAATGTTAGGAAAGACAGAAAGCCTAAATGCATCTGTCGCAACAGCAATAATAGTATATGAATATGTAAGAACAGAAAAGATTTGATAAAAGTAATTGCAATACAACATAATATGATATATAATGGAAACATCAAAAAAGCAGAAAGGAGAAAGAAAAGATATGTGGCGGATAGTTACTATTGTCATAAATATCTTATTTAGAATTTTGGCCATCGTTATGTGGATGGCCATTGCAGTTATCGTGTTAGCAATTGCGCTAGCAGGTGGCATTGCCAGTTGCTAACACGAAAAAAACGGAGCTACGAAAGTTATTTTCGTAGCTCCTCTATTTAAATATTAAGAATTTCTTTTGCACGTTCTACATCTTCAGGTGTTGCTAAACGTACTCCTTCTAATTCGTATTTACAACCAAGTTGTTCCCATTTATATTTACCCATATCATGATATGGCAAAATCTCAACTTTTCTAACAGTTTTCAATTCAGACAAAAATTGCTTTAAATTCAGCAAATCTTCTTCTTTATCAGTATATCCAGGTACAAGAACTTGTCTTATCCACATATCTTTTCCAATTGAACTTAGATATTTAGCAAAATCCAGTTCTAACTTATTAGAAACTCCTGTTAAATCTTTGCAAATTTCATCATTTATACATTTTATATCTAACAAAAATAAATCAGTCAAATCAATAAGCGTTTTTAACCTATCTGTAAGAGGAAATGAGCCAGAAGTATCAATTGCTGTATGAATATTTTGCCTTTTCAATTTAGTAAATAATTCTATTAAAAAATCCATCTGTAAAAGAGGTTCTCCTCCACTAACAGTTACACCACCACCAGAAGGTATAAAATAATTTTTATACCTTCCAATTTTTGATATAAGTTCATCAACTGAATATTGCATACCAGCATCTAATGCCCAAGTATCTCTGTTTTGACAATATTTACACTTTAAGGAACAACCCTGCATAAAGATTATAAACCTTATTCCAGGTCCATCAACTGTTCCAAAAGTCTCAAAAGAGTGTATTCTGGCAAGTTTACTATCCATAATTAATATCATTCCCTTCTTAAAAGGAACAAATTAAAATGTTTAAATTCTTTCATGAATTGTTCTATTTATAACATCTAATTGTTGTTCTCTTGTTAATTTTGTAAAGTTTACAGCATATCCAGAAACACGAATTGTAAGTTGTGGATATTTTTCTGGATGTTCCATAGCATCTTTTAATAAAGCTCTATCAAAAACATTTACATTTATATGATGACCAGTTTGCATAAAGAAGCCATCTAACATATTTACCAAATTATTTACCTTTGTATCTTCATCTTTACCTAAAGTATTAGGTGTAATAGAGAATGTGAAAGATATTCCGTCTTCAGAATATTCATAAGGCAATTTTGCTATTGTATTCATTACAGCTAATGCACCATTTACATCTCTACCATGTAATGGGTTTGCGCCTGGTCCAAAAGGCTCTCCAGCTGCTCTGCCGTCAGGAGTTGCACCAGTAGCTTTTCCATATACCACATTAGAAGTAATTGTTAAAATAGATAATGTAGCTCTTGAATTTCTATAAGTTTGATGTTTTTCTAACTTTTTCATAAATCTTTTAACAACATCAACAGCTATGCTATCAACTCTGTCATCATCATTACCATATTTAGGAAAATCTCCGTCTATTTGATAATCAACAGCAAGACCTGTATCATCACGAATAACTTTAACTTTAGCATATTTTATAGCAGAAAGTGAATCTGCAACAACAGAAAGACCAGCAATTCCACAAGCCATTGTCCTTAAAATATTTCTTTCACTATCATGTAAAGCCATTTCTAAGGCTTCATAAGAATATTTATCATGCATATAATGAATTGCATTTAGAGCCTTAATATATATTTTAGCAACATAGTCCATCATATTATCAAATTTTTCCATAACTTCATCATAATTTAAATATTCAGAAGTAATAGGAGCAAATTCAGGAGTTATTTGAACACCGCTCTTTTCATCTCTACCACCATTAATAGCATATAAAAGAGTCTTTCCAAGATTTGCTCTTGCTCCAAAGAATTGCATTTGTTTACCAATTTTCATAGCAGAAACACAACAAGCTATTCCATAGTCATCACCCAAGGTCGCTCTCATTAAATCATCATTTTCATATTGAATAGAAGATGTTTTTATAGAAATATCTGCACAGAATTTTTTAAATCCTTCAGGTAAATTTTTTGACCATAAAACAGTTAGGTTTGGTTCAGGGGCAGGTCCTAAGTTTACTAATGTGTGTAGCATTCTAAAAGAATTTTTAGTAACTAAAGTTCTACCATCAATACCCATTCCACCTAAAGCTTCTGTAACCCAAACAGGGTCTCCACTAAATAAGGCATTATATTCAGGTGCTCTTAAAAATCTAACCATTCTTAATTTCATAACAAATTGATCCATCAATTCCTGTGCAAGAGATTCAGATAATGTTCCTTCATTTAAATCTCTTTCTACATATATATCTAAGAAAGTAGTAGTTCTTCCCAAACTCATAGCAGCACCATTTTGGTCTTTTATAGCACCTAGATATCCAAAATATAACCACTGAAATGCCTCTTTAGCATTTGATGCAGGAACAGAAATATCAAAACCATATTTTAAAGCCATTTTCTTTAAATCCTCTAAAGCTAGAATTTGGTCATGGACTTCTTCTCTATTTTTAATAATTGAATCAACAAATTCATCACTATCTAAAATATCTAATTCTCTCTTTTTTTCTTCAATTAATACATCTACACCATATAAAGCTACTCTTCTGTAATCGCCAATAATTCTTCCACGACCATAACCATCTGGAAGCCCAGTAATTAAGTGAGAACTTCTTGCAGCTCTTACATCAGGTGTATATACGGCAAAAACACCGTCATTATGTGTTCTTCTTAAATTATGATAGATGTATTCTATATTTTCATCAACTTTATAACCATAGCTTTCGCAAGATTTCTCTACAATTCTAATACCACCATTAGGCATAATAGCCCTTTTTAAAGGAGCATCTGTTTGAAATCCTACAATTTCCTCTAAGCTTTTGTCAACATATCCAGGTTCATAAGCATTTATAGAAGATGGAGTTTTTACATCTACATCAAGAACCCCATTATTTTCTGTTTCTTTTTTATAAAGGTCTAAAACCTTATTCCATAATTTCTTTGTTTTTTCTGTAGGAGATGTTAAAAAATTAGAGTCACCCTCATAAGGAGTATAGTTAGCCTGTATAAAGCCTCTAACATCTATTTCTTTAGTCCATTCTCCTGTTGTGTTAAAATTTCTCCATTGTTTAAAATCCATATAAATTCCCTCCTTTTTAAATTTAGATGCTAAAAACATCTATAGTCATATAAGCATAACATAAAACACAATAAATATCAACAATTTAAATTAATATTTCTATAAATTAGTGTTACCATAAAAAACAAATTTATTTGAACAAATTTAAATTTCTTTTATAACTTTTCAAAGCGAGGACAATAAGCAATTTTAAATATAACCAAAATGAATAATAAAACAGGAGGTAAAATATTGACAGATAAGTTAGAAATTGATATTATAGAGTTACCAAAAATAAAGGGAAGAGAAAAGGAAAAAGATAAACTATTAGATTGGCTATATTTTTTGGAAAATCCAAAATCGGAAAGGGTGACTGAAAAGATGGGAGAAAACAAAGAAATAAAAGAGGCAACAGAAAAACTTGATAGTTTAAGTGAAGACGAAAGAATGCAAAGAATAGCAGATTTACGACTAAAAGCAATAATGGACGAAAAAGCGATTTACGCTAAAGGACTGGAAGACGGAGAAAGAAAACGCGAAGAAGAACTGCAAGAGAAGATAGCGGAAATGGAAGAAAGAATAGAAACAATAGCAAAAAAAATGTTAGAACAAAAAATTGATAAAAAAATAATAGCAGGTTTAACAGGAATGACATTAGAAGAAATAGAAAAGTTAAATTAAAAATGGGCGATTTAATCGTCCATTTTTAATTGATTATTTATGAAATTATAAAGAAAATAATTTTAAATTATTGACAGTAATTTTATTAATTAATATAATATATTTACAAAAAATATAATAATTCGACTGTAAAGCAAAACAAGGAAAAATAAGCAATAATTTCCATTACAAAATAAGGAAATTTGTTTGCGTATTATAAGGCATCATGCTATAATTTAAGATAATATAGAAGAAAAAATGAACGGAATTAACGCATTAAGAAAGGAATGTGAATAAAATGGAAAATGGATTAGACAAGTTAACTTCTAGAGAAATATTACAAATGTATACAAGAGTATCTGAATTTATAACTTTTTTAAACAAAGAAGAAAAAAATACAGAAAAAATGGGGGATAAAAATGAATAATTTAAAAGAAGTAAATGAACAAATAGAGGCAAACAAAGAAATACTTAATACATTTCCTAGAAACAATGCAAAAAATATAAAAGCATGCTTAACTCAAATTCAAGAATACAAACAAACATTTACAGATGCTCAAAGCAAGCTTTTAGAAGAAATGAAAAAAAGAATAGAAAAATTAGAAGAAATAAAAAAATCAGAGGAAGTAATAAAGCTAGAAGAGCAGGTAGCAGAAAAAGAAAGAACATTGCATGTAATAAATAAATATAAAACTTCATATGAAAAAATGGACTTAGATAGAATCTTATTTAATTTAAATGTATTCTATAGAAAAAACTTAGACGTTGTTAATGAAGCAATACAAAAAGCTATAGAAAAATTCAAAGAAGTTGGTATACCACTAATGCCAAAAGACTTTACATACAGTAAATATGCTAATGAATATATGGTGGTTTTTTTTCAGGAAATGGAAAAAGGCAATGTAAATTCAGAAAGAATAAAAACAGAATTTGAGAAAATATACTGGAAATGCCCAGATATAATAATTCATATTAGATTAAATATATTATATATATATACAGAAAACGAGAAAAATATAGATAAATATTATGAGAAAAAGCAAGAAGAAGCACTAAGAAATGTTACAGCTGATCAGCTTTTAATAGAACACAAAGATATAAAGACAGAGCTAATAGAAAAAGAAGAAGCAGACAAGTTCAATATAATAAATGCTTTCTATACAGCAAAATTAAACACAAAAGACTATACAGAAAAATTAATAAAAGCAAGTTACGAAAAATTTATCCCTAAAACAACATTAGCACAAATTGATGAAAGTAAAAAAGCAGAAATAGATATAAATTTAAGAAAATTGCTAAATAGTTTGTGGGAATATAAAAATTATTTAAAATTTAAATTTATAATAGATGATATTAAGAAAAAATATGCAGAGAAAGAGCAAAATAAAAATGCATATGCACAAACACAAAAAGAGATACAAACAAGAGAAAGCAAATTAGTAAAATTAAATGCAAAAATAAACGGTACAGGATTATTTAAAAAACCAAATGAAAAATTAAATACAGAAGCCAACAATTTAATTCTAGAAATAAAACAACTATATATTGAATTAGACAGAAATAAAATAAAAGAAAAAATATTTCAAGAAATAAACGAAAACTCAACAGTATTCGATGCGCTTAAATTAGCAAGCTCATATTATACATATGTTTACTATTGTATACAAGACAATATAAAAGAAATAACAGAAGAAGAAATAGAACAATTAATAAAAGAATTAAGAGAATTCGTAAATTGGCCAGATTACACTATACTAGATAATATAACTTTATTAAATGAAAAAGATGTTATGGTTATAATAAAAGATAGATACCAGTTATTAAAAATAAATATTACAAAAGAAGACTTGGATAAGGATAACCTAGATGGTGTAATAGATGCATTAGAAAAAATAAAAATGAATCAAAATTTATTAAAAAATAATATAAATATAGATGAATTAGAAAGCGAATGTGAATTTGGAAAAATATTAAAATCCAAATAAAACGTAGTGGCGATTTTAATCGCCCGCAAAAGAAAATAATGACAATGTAAAGTAATTTATAGACGTAGGGGCACATTTAATCGCCCGCGTAAAATGGAGAAAATAAAAATGAGACAAACGAACAAAAGGAAAACAACCATAATTTTAATAGTAATGTTAATGTTATTAGTAGAAATTATAATTTTAGGTTTCTCTAGAGCTAATAATATAAAAGAAATACAAACAACCATTAAAGATTATGGAAAAAATTTAAAAGAAGATAATTTAATATTAAATGCTATAAATAGTGGAAAAAACAGCTACTACATTGTTTTGCCAGACATGATAAATAACAAAGTAGTTGCAAGCTATTTCGCAGACCTTAGAAGTGTAGGGGAAACTCCTACAAGCGACGAAAACACCACAGCAAACGAGGAAATTAAAGAACAAGAAACTGAAATAAAACAATCAGAAGAAAATTTGGAGCAAAATAGTGAAACAACTACTGAAGTGGCACAAATGGAAAAAAAGCCGGGAGAAAAAATATATTTAACAGCAACAGAAATAGAAGAGCAAAAATTAACATTAACAGTTAAATATGACGAAAAAGAAAAAAACGGAGAGAAATTATATAACAAGCAACTAGAACAAATTGTAGAAGGCAAAAACATAAGTGTTAAAGGCTATATGCCAGCAGATGCAACCATTTCAGTCAAAACAGCAAACGAAGAAAAAACAAAAGAAACATTAAAAGATATTTTAAATAATGATATTACATATCAAATAGCATATGATATAAAATTACTTTCAAATGAAAAAGAATATAACCCAACAGACTTTGACGAAAATGTTAAGGTCACTATAACAGGTGTAGAACCAATAGATACAGAAAATCAAAAATATAAAGTTGTACACATAAATGATGAGAACAAGGTAGAAGAAATAGAAAAGATAGAGCTTAAGGACAATGAAGTTACATTTGATGCCTCAAGCTTTTCAACATATGCGGTATTATTAGATAACACAATGAATTTGCAAAATATGGCATTACGTGCAAACGTTCCTGCAAAAAATTTGGATAGCACATTGACAGATATATGGGATGGAACAAGTACTGCAACAGGTTTTACATATGGAAATGGAACATCTGCATCACCATATTTAATAAAAAGTTGTGCAGAATTGGCATTTTTAAGAAACAGTGTAAACTCTGGAACAACATATTCAGGAAAATATTTTCAACTAGTTAGAAATTTGGATATGAATGGCAATTATTGGATTCCAATAGGAACAACTACTTATCATTTTCAAGGAACATTTGATGGAGCTGGATATGTAATAAAAAATGCAAAAATAGCAATAGCAGCATTAACTACAAGTATTGATTCATATGGATTTTTTGGAAGCGTTGGAGGAGGAACAACAAAAGCAGAAATACGTAATGTGATGTTTGATTCTATTAATATAGAAATAAATGTTAATGGAACAACAGCAACTACAACAGCACAAAAAGGATATCATGTAGGTATTGTAGCAGGAACATTGTATAAAAATTCTAATATTTATAATAACAGTATAACTAATTCTGCTATAGTATGTAAAAATACTTTAACATTAGCAGATAATACATTTAGACTAGTAGTAGGAGGAATTGCAGGATTTGTTGGCAATAGCATGACAGAAGGAAGAAATGGAATTACGATTTCAGAATCAGATCCTGGCAGTGCCGCAAGATACAGTATAAAAGGTTGTTTTGCAGATGTAGAGCTAGATATAGAGGCAAAATGCGCAAATGATGCAAGCGCAGGACAGTATGCTGTAGGTGGAATTGTTGGAATAATAACTGGTCAACCAGTATGGCCAGAACATTGTATGTATAACAGCTCAATAGTATCAAATGGATTTGCAGGACCAATATTTGGATATCTAAAAAATACTACAACATATACGTCAACAAGTAATTATGCAACACTTTGGCAAGGAAATGATGCAGGAAATCTTACAATGACAAGTACATATTCGTCACCAATGAAAATAAATGGCACATCTTTTAGCACATCAGTAACAACAGGGTCTTCTACAAGTAACATAGGACTTAATGTAGGCAAAGGAGCTACAGTAGTTCAAAGAGTACAAGGTATAAACAAGGGAATAGCATATGACTCTACAACAGGAGTTGACAATATAACATTACTTAATGGAAGTGGACTATCAAGAAGTAAGTATTTAAGCTGGGAAGAAGGTTATAAAATACCATCAAACTATACAAGTGTTACTGTAACAGACACAAATAACAAATCAACATATAGTATAACTGCAAAAAATACAAATACACCATTAACATATAAATGGTATGTGAATGGTACAGTTCAAAGCTCAACAACAAATACATTTACACAAAATCCAAGCTGGGATGAGGCATATCAGGTTGATTCAATTATAAAAGATAACAAAGGCTTTTACTTCTTAAAGAGTTTTGAAATACCACAATTAGAACTGAAAATAGCTTTCTCAATAGATGAAGCAAGAGATAAAGTAACAGCAGAATTAACAGGAACAGCAAAAGAGTTAATTAACGAAAGTGATTATACATATAAATGGTATACTTTAGATATTTCTGGACTAACAGCAACAGAAATAAAGGGAGAAACAGCAACAATATTAACAGAATTAGTAGAGGGACAAGAGTATAAATTAATAGCAACCAATAGTAATAATGCAGAATTAACAAGAGAAGGCAAATTTGTTTATAAAGCGGAGAGGACAGTTATATATGTCGATTATAAAGCAGGCTTAGATACAAATGACGGATTAACAAGAACAACACCAGTAAAAACTTTACCAGTAGCATATACAAAATTAAGTTCAGCGGGAACAGTAAATACAAATATAATAGTAATTATGAAAGACTATACAGGTATCGCATTTAATACAAGCTCATTATTGAGCGCAAAAAATGGAAAAGCTGCAACAATTACAGGAGCATATGACGGACAAGAAGAAGGTGGAACGTTGCTACTATCAGGTGGAACAGCAGGAAGATTTATAAGTGGAGATACGAACTTTGAAAATTTAACATTTTATGGTTCTGCACATACAACAGGTACAGGATCTGTTGATTTATATGTACAAGGACATAAAGTAAAGTTTGGATCTAATATAATAATGGACAGATATATCAAAAATGGTACATTGCCAGATTTTGATATATATGGAGGATGGCGTAAACCTAATGAACAATATAGTGTTGCAACAAATACTCCAACAATTGAAATAAATAGTGGACAATTTAACAAAATTATAATGGGCAATGGTATGGGAACAAATGCAGTTTCAAATCTTCAAAACACAACCTCTAACAATATTATGGGTAGTTCTTCTGCTAGTTTTGGTGGAACTGTAACAGTAGATTATATAGGGAAAATGAAACAGGAAGATATAGGTTTAATAGCAGGCGGAAATGAAATTGGTACAATATATAGTAATGCTATTATTAATATAAAAAATGGAAATGTTGGAAAAATAATAGGTGGAAATTATGCAGACTCAAGTAATAGACCAACATCTTGGGCATATCCATTAAATACATTTATAGGAACTTCAACAATAAATATAACAGGAGGACAAATTGAAAATATAATAGGAGCATCATATGGACGAAATGTAAATGGAACAACAATAAAAAGTGATGCATATTATTATGGAACTATAAATATAAAAATTTCTGGAGGAACTATAAATAGTGACATATATGGAGCAGGAGTAGGAAGTACTACGGGATATAATACTAATTCTTCAGATGCGTACAAGAGCTATGGCGCAAATGTAACAACATCAACCAATATAAATATTTCTGGAGGAACAATAAAAGGAAATGTTTATGGAGGAGGTTATGCATATTCAGAAAATTTAACAGAAGCACAGCAACAATTAGACTCTGGTGCACTATATGGAAACAGTAATGTAATAGTAAATGGTTCTCCAACTATAAATGGGGATATTTATGGTAGTGGAAAAGGATATAATTATTCTACTGTACCAAATAACTCAAAAATGATAGGAAACACAAAGGTTACCATATCTGGAACCCCAACAATTGGGTCGGGGAAAATAATATATGGTGCAGGAAATGGACTAGCACTAAGTACAACTGCTGGGTTAACAGGAAATACAACCATAAACATGAATGCTACAATAAATAGATCTGTTTATGGAGGAGGAAATTCAACAAATGTAATAGGAAATACAAATGTTAATTTAAATGCTTCTAACAATTTAGCAATATATGGTGGAGGAAATGGTACAGGCAAAGTTTCTTTAAAATCAAGTGTAAATATAAATAATGGAACATATGGAACAATATATGGAGGAGGACAAAATAATGTAAGTGAAACTAGTATAATAGCAACAGGAGGACAAGCTAGTTATATATATGGAGGAGGCATAAATGCTAACAGTGTTACAACAAAATCAAACGTAAACATAAAAGGAACAAAAATTATAGGAATGGTTTGTGGTGCCGGTGGTGCAAATTCAACAACAACAACAACAAATGTAACATTAACAAGTTCAAGTGCAACAATACCAACAGTATATGGTGGAAGTAGAGTGGCTACTGCAAAAGCAACAATTACAAATGTTATATGTAGTGGTGCAACAATAACTAATGTATATGGTGGAACAAATACTTCAAATATAAGTACGGCAAATTTAACAATAAATTCTGGCACAATAACTAATGCATATGGCGGAAACACCAATGGCGGAACAGTAACAAATACAATTCTAAATGGAGCAGGGGGGCAAGTTACAAATTTATATGGAGGAGGAAATAGCACTAATATTTCTACTAGTGTAGGTACTGCAACAATAAACATTAAGGGAACTAAAATTATAACAGCGGTTTATGGCGCAGGACGTTCTAACTCGAATACTACTACAACAAATGTGACATTAACAAGTTCAAGTGCAACAATACCAACAGTATATGGTGGTGGACAAACAACAACAAGTCAGGTAACAAATGCAAATATTAATTGCAAAGGAGCAACCATAACAAATATATATGGGGGATCCGCATATGGAGGTAATGTTGAAAAAACAAATGTAAAAGTAAATTCAGGAACAGTAAGCAATATATATGGTGGAAATTACAACTCAGGAGAAATTACACAAAGTACTAACATAACTGTAAACGGAGGAACAATTTCTAGTGCCATCTATGGAGGAGGAAATGGAAGCAACTCTAAAGTAGGCTCTGTAACAGCAAATGCAACAGCCAATATAAATATAATTAAAGGTAGTATAAGAGGAAATATATATGGTGGAGGCTATAATTCTATAGTATATGGAAATACCAACATAAATTTTGGAAAAGATGCTGTTGGAGATAATTCTGCAACAATAGGTAGTATTTCCATTGATGGAAATGTTTATGGAGGAGCAAAGGCAACAACTGCCTCACATATAGGAGTTACAGGTGAATCTAATGTAAATATTGATGGTAATGGATATGAAACACTTATGATAAACCAAAGTATTTTTGGAAATGGTGATAATTCTAATATAAGTGGTAATAAAAACATATCAATTAAAAACTATGGTGCAAGATCTTTAGCAAAGAAAATATTGTCAGTTGAAAAAGCATCGCAAGTAATTATAAATAATTCAACATTACATATAACAGGAGCAACCAATACAGTAAATCAATATAATACTATAAAATTTGCATTCAATGATATAGGACACCTAAAATTAGCAAATAATTCAACTATATATTTAGATAATGGAGCTAATTTATTAAAAGAGTATTCTAGTATATTGATAAACGCAGATGGAACTGAAACATTAGAAACTGCTAAAATAGATACATCAACAGAAATAGATGGAAGCGAAGTATTAACAACAAATGTAGACAATAAAATGTATATGTTGCAAGGAAACAACTTAAATATAGCACAAAATGAAGGTGTTACTACATACGGAAATGTAAATGGAATGACATATTTAGGAATGTACACAAGTTCTGTAAATCCAATAGGAACTACAACACGTACAGGAGACAATAATGTATATGTAATGGGTAAACACAAAGCAAATCATAATATAACAACAGATGGTTTTTACACTAATGAAACAGATAGTATACATAAGTATATTATTCCAACTCCAACAAGTGCAGACTATTATATATGGTTAATAGGTAGAATTCCAGATGAAAGTCAATTAGATACAGAATTAACAGCATATAAATATAGCACAATAGACACCGTTGAATTACCATTAATAAGTAATAGCGAACCTAATACTATATTTAACGTCTCTAATCTCGAAGCAGATTTAATACAAACAGTTTCTATAAAGAATAAATTACAAATACCAGCTACAGCAACAACAGAAGATATTGCAAACACTACATTTGGTTTAGAGATGCAAACAGGTACATCAGGTTGGGTATCAAGCAAAACTACAGATTATTATGTGAGTAAAGGTGCAACTTCAGGAACTCACTCTGGTGATATAGAATATTTATCTGATAATTCAACACAAGTTCCAAGTATAATATTAAATCTTTACAATTCACAAAATATTTCGCAGACTACATCTGTTGGATTTGTTGCAATAAATTTTGATGTATTGCAACCACAAACTCCAATAAGATATAAAATTACGAAATTAAGAATAAAAATATCAATATATACTTCGAAAGAACAACAAGCAGGGTATGCAATAGGAATTGCACCAGGAGAAAAATTTGAAGCACCATTTGCAACAGTAGAAACAAATATCACAGAATCAAGTGAATTTTCTATGTATTATAATTTAACAATAAACAACTTTGCAGAATATAAATATGCTACATCATATCCAACAAGTTATAGAACTTTAATTTCTAAAGATTCAACAGGATATGCATATAGTTTGCCAGCAGGAACAAAAATAACAATGATAGATTTAATAAATAACAAATATTACTATTATATTGTAAAAACATCAGATGTATCAAGTGAAAAAAATGAATATAGACTATCTGAATTTTTGGAAATGCCAACAACAAATCAATACTATAACGAAACAGCAGCAATAGCAACATATCAAGATACAACAAATAATATAGTTCAAGAAAAATTTATATTCCATGTGGATTTTAAGGAAACTACAATAACACAAACATCAACAGGAAATACACTAGTTATGGAGTTAAGAAATAGTGAGGGCAGGACAATAGCAAGTGTATTAGGCTCACAAAGAGAAACAGGAAAATATGGAATATATGTAGACAAAGATGCATTATTAAATACGCAGATACAAGAAATACCAACAACAGTTGCATTAGGCGATAGCTTTAATATAAAAGCTGCCTCAACATTTACCCAACAAGTAGTAAATGGAAAAATAATATATGATACTCAATATTTAGACAAAAAAATGGGAATAACAATAAATGTATGGGACAACACAGCACAAACATTATTAAACGGGCAAGAGCTGATGGGAATATCTTATGAAATAAATGGAACAACATATTATCCAAACATAAATGGAACAGCAAGAATAAAAGTAGCAGATAATGTTGCAAATATATTATCAAATATAACAGTAAAAACAGAACATAATAAAACATTAACAACAGGAGATTACACAATAGTAGTAGACACATTAGCATCAGCAGACGGAGAGTACTATGAATATGATATAAGACACCACGACAAAAAAGTAGTAAATATAAAAAATAGTGAATATGGATTAAAATTAACAATTGCAGACGAGGATAGGATAATAGAAAAAGGAAAAACAAGCATAACTGTAAATATGGAAAAATCTGTAGCAAACATAACAACACCAACATTTACAGTAAAAGCCTACAGAAGAGACTATACAGAAGAATTATCAACAACATATAATGAAACAATAAACATAACAGCCCAAGCGACAACACCAACATTTATAGTAACACTACCAACAGACATAAAAACAGGAACATACAAAATAGTAGTGGAACTATATGATGGAGAAACCTATATAGGCGAAGCACATGACTACTTTATTGTTACTTAAGCATATTAAAGTTCAAATACAATTTTATAAAAAACAATGGTTATTTTAGGTCAGCAAAAACTGACCTAAAATAATACACAGAAGAAAGGAATATAATGGAGTACGATATAGAGCAAATAGAAAAACAAAATGAAAAAAGAAAAAGAACTAAGCAAATAGTTAAAAAGCTATTATTTGTAATTATTATAATACTTTTATACAACATATTTCTTATAACCAAATCTACATTAGACAAAACAGATGCTAAATCAATGTTTGGCTATAGAGCATATGTAATTACAACAAATAGCATGGAGCCTACAATAAATGTAGGAGATATAATAATAGTTAGTGGAATAGAAAAAGACAAAATTAAAACAGATAAAATAGTTACATTTGAACAAAATAATCAAATAATAACACATAGAATAGTTGGAATTGAAGAAACAGAAAAAGGCTCGAAATATGTAACTAAAGGTGATAACAATCTAACCAAAGACACAGAAGAAATATCATATGAACAAATTTTAGGAACAATTGTATTAAAAATTCCACGTATAGGAAACATTATATTATTACTAGAAGATAAAGTTTATATTATATTGTTATTAAATTTAATATTAATAATATACATAAATACAAAAAGAGTAGAAGAAAAGAAAAAAATGAGGAGAGAAAAAAAGAAAATTGAGGATAAGAGAAAATAAAATAAAAAAAATAATATCTGCACTACCAAGAAAAGTTTTATGGTTGATATTAATATTAATGATTATATATAATGTAATAAACACAGTATATGGAGTTTTTAACAAAAAATTGGATTTGAGAATAGGAAAAGCAACAATGTATACAACCGAAGACAAAACAATGATTCCAACCATAAAAACAAATGATCTAATAATAACTAAGAAATGCCAACCAGACGATTTAAACTTACAAGACATAATAATTTTTGATGAAAATGGAATAACCAAAATACAAAGAATAACAAAAATACAGGGACATGGAGAAAACTCATATTATACAACAAAAGGAGACAACAATTATCATAACAATAATGTAATAATAGAGTATAACCAAATAAAAGGAAAATTTGAAAAAAGAATTCCATTGCTAGGATTAATAGTAAAAATGCTACAATCAAAAATAACAACAGTATTTGTAATAATAATACTTGTATTACTATTTGTATTTAACAGAGATATGAAGATGAAAAGTATAAAACGAAGAAAAAATAAAAAGATAGACCAACTAAGAAAACAAAATAACTAAGATTGGCTATATTTTTTGGAAAATCCAAAATTAGAAGAAATAGCAAAGTTAAATTGAAAACGGGCGATTTTAATCGCCCATTATTTATGAATTTATATTTGCATTTGTTTCTTGATTTGTAGTACTAGAATTATTTGCACTTTCTACATTATTAATTTTGTTCATCAAATTATGACCTCTTTTAAAAGCTTTTTTTGAAACCGCAGGCAAGCCTTGGAATACAATTTTAAAACTTGTAAAATCCTCAAGCTCATTATATTCTAAACAAGATAGGTATACATCTAATTCATTAGAGTTTTTGCAAGCTGTTATAATGGCAGGATGCAAATTATAATTGAAAAATAATTCTGTTGCTAAATCAACAGCCTGTAATAAGGTTCCTTTATCGCGCTGTCTAACTAATCTATATGCTTCTCTAAAACGTGAAATAGCAGAATTCTTATAGCATTTTAAAGGAATAGTATATAATTGATTAATAACATCTTGAGCAGATGTATATTTTGCAGGACTCGCTTTTAAAATATTTTTAATATCTGTTAAGGTGTAAGGCAAAACTACTTTTTTCTCGATTTCAGAAATTATTAATGTGTTAGGCAATAAATTAACTTCCTTGGTTCTAACTTTAACCTTTTTAGCAGATTCAGCAATAGCCTTGTTTTGATTTTCGACTTCTTGAAAATCAGCCTTTAAAAAGCACTCTATTTTCATGGTATTTGTGGTAATCTCATCAATAACATCTAAATAATTTTCATTAAATTTAGATATTTTATTAGTCATTACAACATTACTTTCATTATTTTTTATTTCATATAATTGGCTAAGTAGAGCTTCCAAGGAATCTATATTAAATGTAGATTTTTTTAATAGAGCCATAACATTATTTAAGGCCTCGTAATTTTTACTAAATTCCATAGCAGTTTCTATAACTTCAGAATTTTGTGTAATTAAATTCATACACAAAAGAACTTCTTTGTTAAGACTTCTTTGGTATGCTAAACTAGCATCTATAAAAGAAATTTCTCTATTAATAAGTTTTAGTAAATTTGATTTTGTTTTATTATCATTTAATTTTATCATCTGTTCCTCCAACAAAACAATAAAGTTTTGCACATAAATATAAAAGAAAATTAAAAACTTAACATTCCTTAATATAATTATAACATCATATAAAATTTTTTCAATAAGCTTTTCGTTAAAAAATATGAAAAAAATAATACAATTTTACAGCAATATTACAAGTATATTACAAAACAAATACAAAAGTTTTTTTTAGATGTTTTAATCGAAAAATGTATTGATAAAAAAAAATGACTATGTTATATTATAAAGAAGAAAGAAAGTTTACGGAGGATGAAAGAAATGAAGAAAATTTTTTATAACACACTAATTATTTTATATGCATTAATTGCAATAATAGTAACAATATGTTTACTATCTTTTAATCAATTTAAGGTTTCAGAATTTGACTCTACAACAGTATTAATAATCAATACAAACAATCTAAAAGAAAAAGGATTTAACAAGGGAGACTTAGTGTTGGTTGATACAACACAAAAGCAAGAACCGGGAGAAGATATATTTTTTCATGCAACATCAGAGTTAGGAAAAACAACAGTAGATATTCAAACATTAAAAGATAAACAAGTTAGTTCAGTAACAGGAGAAACCACATATGTACTAGAATCTAAAGAAATACCAAGTGATTTAGCAATAGGCCCAACAAAAAATTCAATAAGAATAGGAAAATTGGGAACAATTTTAAGCATATTAGAATCTAAATGGGGATTTTTGATACTAATAGTATTCCCATCATTATTAGCATTCCTATATGAATTATGGGAATTTATAGCAAATATAAAAGCAGCTAAAGAAGACGATGACGACGAAGAGGAAGACGATGAAGATGAGGATGAAGAAGAGAAAGTAGTAGAGAAAAAAGCACCTGTAAAAAATACTACATCAACAGCATCAAAAGCTAAAAAAACAACAACAGGAACATCACAAAAGACTACAACAAAGAAAACTACAACTACTAAATCAGCAAGTACAGCTAAAAAAACTACAACTTCAAAACCAAAAACAACAACTAAAAAAACTACTAAAACAAAAGAACAATAAAATGGAATGGGATGAAAAAATGAGAGTGGTAAAAAAAATATTTAGATGGGTATTTGATATTATATTATTTGTAATATTAGGTATTGCTCTAATAATGGCATATAATCATATACAAATTAACATTAAAGGAAATACATATACAACAATGCTTGGATATTCTGCATTTGAAGTATCAACAGGAAGCATGTCAGGAACCATGGAAATAGGAGATGCTATACTAGTTAAACTTATTGATCAAAATGAAACTGTAAATAAAGACGAGATAATTGTGTATAGCCAAGGAACAGCATTGGTAACCCATAGAATAGTAGAAGTAAATGGCAACCAAATTGTTACAAAAGGTGATGCAAATAATACAAATGACACACCTATACAAAGAAACCAAATAGTTGGAAAAGTTATAAAAGTAATACCAAACTTTAGAATGTGGAAGGAAATAATTTTAACACCAAAAGTACTAATACCAGCAAGTGTGGCGTTACTATTACTTTGGGTATTCTTCTCATATGACAAAGTAAAAGTAGAAGTTGTGGTAAAAGAAGAACCTACCAAAACAAAGAAAAAACATACAAAACAAGAAGAAATTGAAGAAAAAACAGAAGAAATAGAACAAAATGATGAAGAAAACAACGAAGAAAATATAGAAAAACCAGAGAAAAAATCAACAAAGAAAAAAACTACAACAGAAACAAAAAAATCAACAACCAAAGGAACTAAAACGAAAGAAGAGAACAAAACAAAAAAGACAAATAGCACAAGAAAAACAACTGCGACAAAAACAAGTAAGAAAAAAGCTGAAGAAAAATAAATTACAGAAGAGTGTGTGGAGGAAAAATGAAAGAGCAAGTTCGAAGAAGAAGGAGAAAAGGTCGTAGAACAACGGTAATAGCTATAAGATTTATAATTCTTGCTGTGTGCATAATAGTATTGTGCAGCATTGCTCTAACAAATACTATAGCAAGATATCGTAGTGAAGCTTTAGCTTCAAAAGATATAGAAATTGCTATGTATGTATTTAAAGAAGATCACCAAACTATGAGTTTTAAATTAGACCAAATGGTACCAAGAGCTGAACCATACCAACATACGTTTTCTGTAACAAATTCAGATTCAAATAACAAAATTGCACAGACAAGCATAGATTATGATATTACAATAAAAACAACCACAAATTTGCCATTACAATATGTACTATATAAAAATCAAACACCAACATCAGCAAATCCAACCAATATACTTCCAAGTGCTGGAACGGTGCAAGCTGATACAGATGGTACATATTTTAAAAACTTTAAAACATCAACACAAACAATGGCACACAGTACAAAAAAGACAGATGTATATTATTTGTTAATATATTTTCCAGAAACCTATAAAAATCAACCAGAATATCAAAATATGATAGAAAGTATGGAAGTAATTATAGATTCAAAACAAAAAGTATAACATATTGTAGGGGCGATTTTAATCGCCCACACTTCGAAGAAATTTCTAAAATAAAAATGCAAGGGGGAAGAGATGAAAAAGAAAAAAAACAGCACATATTACAGATACACCAGGAAACAAATTTTAGTTTTATCAGTGCTAGTTATATTTTGTTTGTCTCTTGTTACAATACTTGCAAGATATGTATTAAAATATGCAAACAATTTTTACACCAGCACAAAAGAATTTTATTTTGAAAGTGACAAATTAAAAGAAAGCAACCCAACATATAGAATAGAACAATGGACGGGAATTAATAGCTATTCAATACCAATAAAACTTAGTACCGCAAAAAACACATTAGAAAAATTATCATATGATGTAGACTATCAAATTTCATATAGTTGCTCAAGCAATATAACATGCCAACTAAGTAAAACAAGTGGAACCATATATACTACAAACAACTTAGACACGGTCACACTTAGAATTAACCCAAACACAGCATTAAATGTTGGAGACCAAGTAACAATAAATGTTACAGCAAGTACTACAGAGCCATACAGTAAAACTATTTCTGCTAAATTTGTGTTTATTATAGGGAACAATGAATATTCATACAAAATTGAAGATGCTGTAGGGCAAATATACTGTGATTTAGTTATAACAAACACAACTAATTATTATATAGTACTTGAAGCATTTGGCTCATACGCTGTTGGAGATAAAGTGGACATATATTCATATTCAATGTTAGATGCAACAGAAAAAGCAAAATGTAAACCAACAAAATTTACACAATTTGGGTATGACCCACAAATACTATCTCTTGATATGGCAAATACAACAGTAGAACTATTCAGCCAAGGAACAGAAAACCAAGGCTCTGTTACATATGTAGTTGGTTCAAAAGTTGGTGTAAAAGCAGAATCAAGTGCAAGAGTTAGGTTCTATAAAAAAGATCCAACTCAAAACTATACATATCCAATAAACAATAACACTTCTATTATAACTGTAGAATTCATTGATTGGACTTAAAAAACATTAAAGGAGAAATTTATATATGAGTGTAATGGATGAATATATAAAAATAGTACAAGACGCTATAACTAAATATTTAAAGTTAGTTTTTGAAAGAAAATTTAATAAACAAATATGTGACAGCTACATAAAAACATACATAGATGTTAGATACTATAATGTAAACGAACGCGGAAACCATAGAACATTAAGAAAAGAAATATTAGAAAGTTTAAAAGAAAAGAAAAAAAGATTAATAGTAGATAATAAATCAAAACAATTACTAATAGAAAATATGGAAATGTTTTTTATATATGTATTGTATATAGATAAAGTTACACCATATAAAACAATAGATGATTTAGTAAAAAACATATGCAGACTAAGAGTTAAAATATTAAAAAAAGAAGATGAAAAATTTAGAAAATTATTAAAGGATTTAATAGAAGATGATATAAAGAAAAAAGAAGAATATTTAAAAAAATTTGATAGTAAAGTTTTTTCTTTAAAATTAACAGATTACAATAGCACAAATGAGGTACAAAGAGTAAGTTTAAAATATCATATGAAATTTTCTACAATATTTAGCGCTACAGCAATAGAACGAGCATTTAATACTGGAACAACAAGTGAAGACAAGTTATTTGTAGAGTATAATATGATAAGTGCACAAATAATAAAAGACATAATAAAAGGAAACTTTAAAAAACAATATATAGTTGAATTTGCGGATTCATTATTTGAAAAAAAACAAAAAATAACAAGACTACTAAATATTATAGACAATTCAGCATTGCAGGACAAATTAAGTATTAAAATAAGACACGAAACATTTTTAAAATATAGAGATGATGCTTATGAAATGCTAAGAAGTGGGTATAAAATAGCACTTATAGCAGATGAAACAATAGACACAGATAGAGCAGAACTAGAAAAATTAAAAATGTTTAAATATATTTTAATAAATAAAGATGCTCCTTATTATGAAGAAATAACAAGAAAAAAAAGATTGCAAAACATAATAGAAATTTAAATAAAGGAATGAAATGAAATATGGGAACATATACAAGATTTTTATATGAATTTTTAGCACAATTCTTTGCAGGATTAATTACAATACTTGGAGGAATTGGAAAAGGAATAGGGCAATTATTTAACATACCAGGATATGCACAAATAATAGACCATTACAAGAACGATTTTTCAATGGCAGAATGGGTACTTGTTGTACTAGCAGTAATTGCGGTAGTAGTAGTTGTTGGTATGGGATTTGCATTAATATTCTTTTTAATAAAAAAATATTTAAGATTTAGAGCAAAAGTAGTTAAACAAGAAGAACTATTGGATGAAGTTGCCAACTTAAATAATAAAGTAGTGAATCTAATGAAAGAAAAAGACGAAATATTAGCAATGAAGGTTTCACAACTTGGGTTAAAACCAACAGAATCTAATTTAGAGCCTTTGCCAGAAGGCGGTGCTGAACAATCAGAAGAAGATCTTGCTAATGATGGAATCAGATTTGCTAAACTTAACGAAATTGATGAGGAATTTGCAAACTATAAAATTAAAGATTATGGAAATTCATTTACATTACCTGAATTTTGCGAAGCATTTAGAAATTTTGCAGCGTCAAGGCTAAGATTGTATTATACAACACACATGATGAGATTATTTGTATCTTCATTAGCTTCTACCAAATTAGTTATTCTACAAGGTATATCTGGTACTGGTAAAACATCTTTGGCATATGCCTGGGGAAAATTTTTGAAACATGATTCATGTGTTGCATCAGTTCAACCATCTTGGAGAGATAGAACAGAACTATTTGGGTACTTCAACGAGTTTACTAAAAAATTCAACGAAACAGAAGTATTAAAAGAAATGTATATGGCAGGATATACAAACGATATTTATACAATAATCCTAGACGAAATGAACATCTCTCGTGTGGAATACTATTTTGCCGAGATGTTATCTATCCTAGAAATGCCAAATAAAGACGAATGGATAGTAGAACTTGTTCCAAATAGCTGGAAAAGTGACCCTAAAAAATTAAAAGGTGGAAAACTACAAATACCACCAAACCTATGGTATATAGGAACAATCAACAACGACGACTCTACATTTATGGTAACAGATAAGGTTTACGATAGAGCAATGCCTATAGATATAAATGATAAAGGACAACCATTTGACCCAATAGACACAGACCCAATGGATGTAAATTATACATATTTAGACCAATTATTTGCACAAGCAATGATAGACAATGCTGTAAGCAAAGATACATTGGATAAAATAGAAATAATGGATAACTATGTTATACAACACTTCAGAATAGCTTTTGGTAACCGTATTGTTGCGCAAATGAAAAAATTTGTACCAGTATTTGTAGGTTGTGGCGGAGACGAAGTAGAAGGCGTAGACTACTTTTTAGCAAGAAAAGTATTAAGAAAATTTGAACAATTAAATATATCATACATAAGAGACGAAATAGACCCATACATAGACTTTTTAAATAAAACATTTGGAAAAGACAAAATGAAAGAATGTATAGAATACTTAACAAGACTTAAAAAACTAACATAATTTCATTAAACTAAAAGTGGGCATTACTCACAGAAAGGTAAACAAATGAGCGATTTAGAAATATATAATTTATATGAAAGAACAAATCCTGGAACAATAGATACATTTCAAAAAAGAACAGCATCAAAAATGGATTTGCAAACAGAATATGAAAAAGTTATAGAAGATACAGAATGGATAGACTTAATGGAAACAACAATACCATACATAGATAACATATTTCGTAATCCAAATAGATTTATCATAAATGAAGAAGAAATAGTAAAAATAGAGCTAGCAAGAAAGGTTACTGTAGAAAGTATAAAGCACTTAGCAAAACATACAAACTTAATACAAGATGTAGACCCAAAAACAGGAGATGTTAAACCATCTAAAATACTAAATATCAATAAAGAAGAAAGTTATGACACATACGAGAATCGTTTTATTTATACCTTAATACAACATATGAAATTTTACATGATGAGAAAGAAAAAAATGATAGAAGAAAGATTAAAACTATTTGAAAAAAACAACAAAAGATTTTCATATACAGGTAATGCAAAACTATTAAATGAAAATGTAAGTATAACAGTAAATTTAACTACTAAATTAGACGATGGAAACAAACGAAAAAAGGGAGAAACACCTTTAGAAAGAATACAGAGACTTGAAGAAAAATTATTAATGGTAATGGGGTCAGAAACGTATAAATTGATAGAAAAAAAACACATTGCATTAGTAACTTCACCAATAAAAAAGACAAACCTAATTCTAAAAAATGTAAACTTTCAATATGCGGTTAAATTATGGAACTATATACAAACAAACATAGATGACAATGCAAAACATATAAGCGAAAAACAAGACTATTCAGATAATGAGGAATTAAAAAGATTAGCAGATGAAACATTTTTACTAAATTATTTAATTCTTAATTCCCTAGATAGAGATAATGCAGAAGAAACAATGCAAAAAGAAGTAAAAGAACAAGTATTAAATCAAATGATAGATAGAATAGTAAGCCTAAATGCTAATTTAACAGAAAGTGAAGTTAAAGATTTAGTTGCAGATAGATACTTAGTTATTAGAAATAAAAATATAGCAACACTAGGACAAATACAAAAAGTATTTAAGAAACAAATTGAAAAATATTTAGAGAAAATATAAGGAGAAACTCAAAAGATGTTGAAAAAAATAACAGAAAACCCTGTTTTAAAATTAATAAATAATATAGTTTATGTAATATTATTCCTAATAGTAGCCTCAGTCTTATTTGTTGTAATATTACAAAGAGCTAGTAATAATGATATAGCATTAGGTGGAATAAGAATATTTAATATAGTTTCTGAAAGCATGGTTCCAAAATATAATATAGGAGATGTGCTTGTTGTTAAAAGTATAGAACCACAAAATATTAAAGTGGGAGATGACATAGCATATATAGGGCAAGAAAGCACATTTAATCAAAAAATAGTTACACACCAGGTAATTAAAATAGATTATGAAAATGGAGAATATATATTCCACACAAAAGGAATTGCAAATATATTAGAAGATCCACTTGTACATCAAAATCAAGTATTTGGCAAAGTGGTTTATAAAATATGGATATTAAGCCTTATATCTAAAATATTAAGCAATGTTTATGTGGTATTTTTCGGAATATTTGTGCCTATAGTAATTTTAATATTCTGGACAATATTAAAACTTAAAGGCTTAGTAGAAGTAGAAGAATATGAAGAAGAAATAAAACCTAAAAAAACCACAAAGAAAAACACAAAAACAACTAAGAGCAATGCAAGCAATACAAAAACACAAAAGACAAGTACAAGGAAAAAATCAAATGATAATAAGGGATAAAAAATGAGTTTAAAGAAAGTTTTTTATGTAATTAAGAAAAAGGTGAAAATTAGTAACTTAATATTATTAATAGTTTTGCTTATGTTTAACTCATATGCTTGGTTTATATATAATACTAAAGTAAGCACATCACTTTCCGCTAAAATAGAAGCATGGGATATTGCATATATTTCTAACGGAATAAGAGAAACGCAAAATATAATATTAGATGTTGAAAAAATATATCCAGGTATGACAATATATACACATCAAATAACAGTAAACAACAATGGAGATACAAATGCAGAGCTTAGTTTTGCTGTAAGAAAAGTAGAAATATTAGGGCAGGTTTATCAAGTAGATGCAACAACAACACCAGAAATGTTGTATAACAAATTACAAAACGACTTTCCTTTTAAAACAACAGTAACACTAAGTACAACACAATTACCAGCACATACTGGTACAGCAACAGTAACAATAAAACTAGAATGGGAATATGAATCAGAAGTAACTGGAAAAGACGAATTAGATACACAATATGGCACAAGTGCATATCAATTTATTACAGAGCATCCAGACACACCATGCGTACATTTAGAAATAGAATTAGGAGCAAAACAAGTAAATACATAAAAAAGAAGCTATATGTAAATATAACTTCTTAAATAAGTATTAAACTTTTTGCTCAAATGTAGCATCAATTTTTAACTTTATTTGTCTGTTTGCTTCATCCCAAGTAAATTCGGAATCTTGAGCATCAGTCATAGTAGCACCAGATGCGGTATCATCTACCCATTTAATAAAAACTCTAATAGTTTTAGTTTTTGTACCTGTGCCTGCATAAGGAATAGTTCCTGTTATAACAGTTGGCTTTGTATTTGTAGTACCAGAATTAAGTGTTGTAGTTGTACCACCATCTATAGAATAACCTGTAACTTTAAAATCTGCAAGGTTACTTGTAGTTGAACCAATAGCATCATCAGTATTGTTTATTTTAATGTTATAATCAAAACCAACATCAACATTTGTGTAATCAAGTGCTAAATCAAAATAGCCAGTAGCACCAGGAGCAAGTTTATTAGCAGCAAGGTTTGCATTAGTGTCAAATACAGGGGTTAGCTCAGCAGAAATGTCTGTACCGTTTTTTATAGCTAGAGTATTTAACTTAATATCCCATCTTGCAATGGAAATGTCCACAGCACCATTGGCAGAAGCAACATACTTAGCATAAACATCGGAAATTGAAATTGCAGATACGCAAAGAGCAATAATTGCTAATACAAGAATTAACTTTCTATAATTTTTCTTCATATGTTCACCTCGAATCTTATCTAAATCTAAATAGATAATAACATATAAAGAAAATTAAATCAATACCAAAAAATGTTAAATTAAATGTATAAGCCTTTAATAGGCAATACGGAGAGGAAAATAAAAAATGTCAAAGGAAAAAATCAAATTAAACTCAGAAAAAATAAGCAAAAGAGAAAGCAGAATAAAAGTTTTAAAACTAGGTTTATTAATAAGTACTGTATTTTTAATAGTAATATTTTTCTTATTAAAAGTAGTATATGGACAAGGACCATTTACAATATCATTAGACCAAAACTTTGCTAAAAAAAGTGGTATAGTAATATATGATAATTCAACAGTAAAAGAATTTAGAAGAATATTAGAGGCTGGCAAACTAGAGTTCATGGACAATATATCTATAAGATGGATACCAGATAATATAGATACAGAAGCAGAGGGAGCTCACAATGGAAATAATTACATTGCATATACATTTTTTATAGAAAACAATGGAAACGAGAATTTAACATATTGGGCAGAATTAGTAATTGATGATGTAATTAGAGATGCAGACGAAGCTGTAAGAATAATGGTATTTAGAAATGGAGAAAAGAAGATTTATGCAAAAAGAAATTCAAATGGAGAGCCAGAGCCAGATACAATACCATTTTATTCAGATCAATATGTATACATAGAACCAAGAGAAAATTTTTATCCAAACGATGTAGATAGATATACAATAGTAGTATGGGTAGAAGGAGACGACCCAGACTGCGTAAATGATATAATAGGTGGAGAAATGAAAATGCACTTAGAAATAAACGAAGAACACGTGCAAAAATAAACTTAAAATATTACACAAATATTACAAAAAAAGCACAAAGATTACAATTATATTACATTATTCAACAAATGTTGACACCTAAAAATGGCTATGTTAATATAAACCTATATAGAGTTAATTTTTAAAGAAGGGGGAAAAAAATGCAAACAGTAAAAAAGGAGAAGAAAAGAAGCCTAAGAGCAATATTATTAATACTATTAATTGTTGCAGTAATATTAATAGGTTCAACATATGCGTGGTTTATTTCGAATAATCAAGTTCAAGTATCACAATTACAAGTTGAAATAAAGGCAGTAGAGGGAATTCAAATCTCGGAAGATGCAATATCTTGGGATGCATCAATAGATCAAACAGATTTAAATACAGCAACAGATCTTTATACGGGAGCAGTAAATCAATTACCAGCAGTAATGAGACCAGTATCAACATCTGCAAATCCTGAAAAGATTACAAATGGAAGACTACCTATGTTTTTAGGTACAATACTAACAAACAATGATGTAGATGGAAACCCATATAATATTTTGACTGCAACTGCACAAACAGAACAACACATGCTAGGAACTACGGGAGACGAACCAAATTATTTTATTGCATTTGATATGTTTTTAAAATATGATGGCGCAGAGACCAAGAAGTCTATATATGCATCAGGAGGCTCAGGAGCTAGCTTTGCGGAAACAGAAGGTGACAATACAACAAAGCATCTAGAAAGGTCAACACGAATAGCTTTTGTAAAGCAAGGTACGGTTTCATCAGGAGCAGGAGCTACAGCAGCACAGGGATTACTATACAATACAACAACAGATGGAACAAACGGATTTTATTTATGGGAACCCAATTGTGATCAGCACACTGATACAGCTAAAACAACAGCACAGGGACATTATGGTATAAATCCTGCAACTATAACCACGGCACCAGTAGCATATTCAGGAGTTCAAGCTGCTATAACAACAGGCAATGACGTTAAAATAGATGACGAAAATAATAAATATTGGACAGAATCATCGTATTCTACATATTTCAAAAATGTGCCTTCAAGAATTACAACTGTAGAAGGATTTACAACAAATACCAAACTATTTGATATAACACCTGGAATCACAAAAATAAGAGTATATATGTGGGTAGAAGGACAAGATATTGATTGCATAAATGAGGCTTCTGGTACAAATATTAAATTTAATTTACAGTTATCAACAGTAGCACCATAAAAGCATTAATTTATGACAAAAATATTACATAAATACATTTGTATTACATTATTCAGCAGTTATTGACACTACCTAAAATGGGTGTTAATATATATTTATAAAATAAAAATTTAAAGGAGTGTAAAAATGAAAACAACAAAAAAACAAAAGAAATCAAATTTGAAAATTTCATTGCTATTACTATTGCTTGCAGCAGTATTATTAATTAGTTCTACATATGCATGGTTTATAGCAAACAATCAAGTTCAAGTAGGAACATTACAAGTTGAGGTTAAAGCAGTAGAAGGTATCCAAATTTCAGAAGATGCGATATCTTGGGATGCATCAATTGATGCAACAGATTTAAAAACAGCAACTGACTTATATACAGGAGCAGTCAATCAGCTTCCAATAGTAATGAGACCAGTGTCTACAGCAGCAGATGCTGCACAGATTACAGGTGGAAAATTACCAATGTTCTTAGGAGATGTACAAAGCAAAAATGATGAAAAAGGAAATCCATATAATGTTTTAACAGCAACTGCACAAACAGAAGAACATATGCTAGGAACTACAGGAGAAGAAACAAAATACTATATTGCTTTTGATATGTTTTTAAAATATGATGGTGCTGATGCAACAAAATCTATATATGCTCAAGGTGGCTCAGGCGCAACATTCGCAGCTACAGAGGGAGATAACACAACAAAGTATTTGGAAAGAGCTACGAGAATAGCATTTATAAAACAAGGAACCGTTGCTTCAGGTGCAGGAGCAGCACAAGCACAAGGGTTATCATATAATACAACGGAGGATGGAACAAAAGGATTTTATTTATGGGAACCAAATTGTGACCAACATACTGACACAGCTAAAACAACTGCACAAGGATATTATGGAATAAATCCAGCAACGATAAAAGCAGAACCAGTAGCATATTCAGGTGTTAAGGCAGGTATTACAAATGCGAACGATGTAAAAATTGATGCGGCAGCAGCAGCCCCTAAATATTGGAATGAAAGTTCATACGCTGATTACTTTAAAAATGCACCTACAGCAAGAATAACAACTGTAGAAGGATTTACAGCTAATACTAAATTATTTGATATTACACCAGGAATTACAAAAATAAGAGTTTATATGTGGGTAGAAGGACAAGATATTGATTGTATAAACGAAGCATCAGGAACAAACATTAAATTTGATTTAAAATTAACAACAGTTGCACCACCAGCTGTAGAACCATAGTTTATAGTCAAATATATAATATAAATAAAGTAAAAGAGGCATATATGCCTCTTTTACTTTGCCCAAGATAGAGCTAATTTATTTAATAAAAATTTTGAAGGACTTAAGGAATAAAAATTAATTGCAATGCAAATAATTATGGGAAACGATAAAAAGATGCATTCTATTGCAAATTTGCAAAAAATATAGTATAATGATTATGGAGGCGAGAATATGATAGAAAGAAAAGAATATTTGGAAAAATTAAAAAAATGGAAAGATAAAGATTTAATAAAGGTTATAACAGGAATAAGAAGATGTGGAAAATCAACTTTATTTGAAATATATATTGACTATTTAAAAAGTATAGGAATAGAAGATAATCATATAATATCAGTAAATCTTGAAAATCCAGATAATGAATTTGACACTTATAAGGAATTATATAAATATGTAAAAGAACAAATAAAAGATAAAAAGCAATATTATGTATTTTTAGATGAAGTTCAAAAAGTTTCAAATTTTCAAAAAGCCGTTGATGGACTATATATTATGAAAAATGTGGATGTATATATAACGGGTTCTAACGCATATCTATTATCTGGCGAGTTAGCAACATTGTTAACAGGCAGATATATAGAAATAAAAATGTATCCATTATCATTTAAAGAATATTTAAATTATTATAAAAAAGATGCAGATGAAAAGATGTATTTAAATTATATTAATAGAAGTTCATTTCCATATGCTTTAAAGCTAGAAGAAGAATCGGAAATTGACGATTATTTAGATGCCTTATATAATACAATAATTGTGAAAGATATAGGGCTAAGAAAAAAAATTGCCGATACAACAATGCTTAGAACAGTTGCTAGATTTATGTTTAATAATATAGGAAATTGTTTATCTATTAAAAAAATAGCAGATACATTAACTTCAGATGGAAGGTCTATATCTGTTCACACAGTTGAAAGTTATTTAGAGTCATTGGTTGAAAGTTATGTGTTTAATAAAGTTTCTAGATTTGATATAAAAGGAAAACAATATTTACAGTCAGGGGAAAAATATTATGCAACTGATGTAACAATGAGATATGCATTATTAGGAAGAAGAAATATAGATGTGGGTCATATATTAGAAAATATTGTATACCTTGAACTTATAAGGAGAGGTTATAAAGTATATATAGGAAAAGCAGGAGAAAAAGAGATAGATTTTGTTGCTGAAAATAAAGAAGGCTTTACTTATTTTCAAGTGGCATATACAACAAGAGAAAAGGCAACATTAGAAAGAGAATTAACACCATTACAAGATATAAATGACCATTATCCTAAATATATACTTACAATGGATATAGATCCAATAGCTGATTATGACGGAATAAAAAAAGTTAATGTTTTAGATTGGCTGCTAGAAAAATAAATTCGCCCAGTTAGGGACAGTCCCCAAATGTCCAAATTGCCCAGTTAGGGACTGTCCCTAACTGGGCAATTTGGACAAAAAGGGACACCCTTATTTTTTATTTAAGAAATAATAAAAAAAGTAAAAATACTGTTTACTTTTGTAGAATTTTTGTATAGAATATAACCAATAAATTAAATATCTAAAGAAAAAGAAAGAGGAGGCTTTTGACCATGAAAATTTTAATGCTTACATGGGAATATCCACCTAGAATAGTAGGAGGAATTGCAAGGGTAGTTCACGATTTGTCTAAAAGATTAATAAAGGATGGACATGAAGTTACAGTAGTAACATATAGGGATGGAGAATTACCAGAATATGAAAATGATAAGGGAGTTAAGGTATATAGAGTAGAAAATTATATGATAAGACCTAATAATTTTATAGATTGGGTTATGCAACTTAACTTTAATATGGTGTCAAAAGCATCTGAAATAATAAGAAAAGAAGGAAAGTTTGATGTAATACATGCACATGATTGGCTAGTAGCAACAAGTGCAAAAACATTAAAACAAGCATTTGGAATTCCAGTTGTAGCAACAATACATGCTACAGAGGCAGGAAGAAATTCAGGCATACATGATGAAGCTCAAAGATATATAAATGATACAGAATGGTTATTAACATATGAGGCTACAGAAGTTATAGTAAATAGTAATTTTATGAAAGGTCATGTACAAGGATTATTTGGACTTCCATTTGATAAAATAAATGTTGTTCCAAATGGAATTAATATAACCAATTTTAATGGAATAGAAAGAGACTATGAATTTAGAAGACAATATGCAATGGATAACGAAAAAATAATATTATTTATGGGAAGACTAGTATATGAAAAGGGAGTTCAACATTTAATATCTGCTATGCCAAAAATTTTAAGCAATTATAATGATGCAAAATTAATAGTTGCAGGAAAGGGTGGCATGCTAGATGACTTAAGAGGTCAGGTAGATGCAATGGGGCTTTCTAGCAAGGTATATTTTACAGGTTATTTGAATGCAAAACAAGTTCAAAAAATGTACAAATGTGCAGACGTAGCTGTATTTCCAAGTACATATGAGCCATTTGGAATAGTTGCATTAGAGGCAATGCTTGCTGGAGTTCCTACCGTGGTATCTGATGTTGGAGGACTAAATGAAATAGTAGACCATGGAATAAATGGAATGAAAGCATATGCTGGAAATCCAAATTCAATAGCAGATTCTGTATTAAGTATATTGTATGATGGAAAATTGGCAAATAATATAGCAAAAAATGCAAAGGCAAAAGTAAAAGAAGAGTTTAATTGGAATAAAATTGCTCAAGATACACATTATATATATGAAAAAGCTATATGCAAAACTGTTGCAGAAAAACAAGCAGAAGAAATAGAACAAGAAAAAGCTAAAAAGGCTGCAAAAGCTAAAAATACAGATTCAGAAATAGTAAATCTATTAAACTTTAAAAAGAAACATGCATATGCTTAAAATATACCATCGGGAGGAAAATAAAATATGAACGTTTATGATACAGCAAACAAATTAGCACAAGAGATAAAAGAATCGCAAGAATATAAAGAGTATAAAAGTATGAAAGACGAAATAATGACAAATCCTGAACTTAAAAGCAAAATAGAAGAATTTGAAAAACTAAGATATGATATACAACTTATGCAATATAGTGGAGAACAAAAAGATGAAGGCAAAATGAAAAAATTAGAAGATATGTATAAAATATTAATAGAAGATGAGCAAATTAAGAAATATTTTGATTTAGAAGTAAAGTTTAATGTGATGATAGTAGACGTAAACAAAATTATAGCAGAAGCCATAAAGGGAGTATTATAAAAACAATTAGGGATAAATTTTACAATATACTAAAAAGAAAAGTAGGGATATAGCTTTCTCGTTAGTGTAAAATATTTGTAGGCAAAAATAAAAATTTTGTCTACATTTTTTAATTTAAGATTCACAAGACAATGATAAATATATTTGAATAAATTATGTTTAAAACTTTGCAATTTTAATATAAAAAATTAAAATTTTATGATATAGTAAGAGTAAATAAAGTGGAAAATGTAATTTTGTAGATGGCATCTGCAAAATTAGGAAGAAGGTAAAATGGATAATAAAATAAATATTAATAAATATAAATTATTATTAGAAAATGTTAAACAGGAAGTATTAAATACCCAATATAAAGCAATTTATGCAGTTAACAAAGAATTGATGTTTATGTATTGGCATATTGGAAAAATTATTTTAGAGAATAATCAATGGGGAAATAAATTTATAGATAATTTATCAATGGATTTAAAAATGGAGTTTCCTGAAGTAAAAGGGTTTTCAATAAGAAATTTAAAGTATATGAGAAAATTTGCAGAAGAATATCCGGATTTTAAATTTGTGCAAGAAGTTCTTGCACAAATTACATGGTATCATAATATTATTTTAATGGATAAAATAGATGATATTGAAGAAAGAAAATGGTATATAAAAGAAATTGTACAAAATGGTTGGTCTTCAAATATGTTAAAAATGCAAATTGATGGAAAGGTTTATGAAAGACAAGCCTTAGCGGAGAAAATAACAAATTTTGATTTAACATTACCTAGTGTACAAAGTGATTTAGCTACTCAAACTATGAAAGACCCATATATATTTGATTTTATTTCTATAAAAGGAAAAGTTAAAGAATTAGAGATAGAAAATGCTATGATAAATAAAATAAAAGATGTTTTAATAGAGTTGGGAAAAGGATTTGCATTCGTTGGAAGTGAGTATAAACTTGAGGTTGGAGGAAAAGAATATTTTATAGATTTACTTTTTTATCATTTAAAATTAAAATGCTATATAGTAGTTGAATTGAAAGCAAGAGAGTTTGAACCAACTGATGCAGGGCAACTCAACTTTTATTTATCAGCAGTAGATGATTTGGTAAAAGATAAAGATGATAATGCAACTATTGGATTATTATTATGTAAAGGAAAAGATAACTTTACAGCAGAATATGCTTTAAAAGATATAAATAAGCCAATTGGAATTAGTGAATATAAACTACTAGAAGATATGCCTGAATATATACGATCTCAATTACCTAGAGCAGAAGATATTGAATTGCACATAAGATACATTGAGAAGATTGAAAATGGTGAGGATGAAGAAAATAAAACTATATAGAATAAGTATAGTGTAAAGTAATCTATGAAAAATGTAGGGGCGATTTTAATCGCCCGCAATTCGAAGAAATTACTAAAAAAGAATAAGTAAAGGGGGCAAAAAAGTGGAAAGTTTAATTGTTGTTTTAGTATGCATAATTTTTATATACTTAATAAAATATTTATTTGGAATAAAAATTGATGATGTAAAAAAAATAAAAGAACTTGGATATGATAAAGAACTGACGGAAATTACCAATAAATTACCTGATAATAAAATAATATGTGATGAGATATTAAAAAAGTTAGATAATGAAGAAGTAAAAGTTAAAGAAACAGAAAGTAAAATGGCAAGTTTGTATATAGTAGCCACAAATACTATTTTAATAAGTAATATAAAAGATACATTTACACGTGTGCAAACAATAGCACATGAGTGTTTGCATTCTATACAAAATAAAAGAATGGTAATGTTTAATTACATATATTCAAATATATATATAATATATTTTATAGTATTATCAGTTTTGGCACTATTTGGAAAAATAAAAAATATGTTGTTACATGTTAGCATATTAACAATACTAGGATTTATATATTATATAATAAGAAGTTATTTAGAAACAGATGCAATGATAAAAGCTGAGTACTTAGCAAAAAGTTATATGCAGGACAAAAATGAGATGACGAAAGAAGAGATAGAACAGATAGTAAATAATTATAAAAAAATTAACAACAAAGGAGTTGCTATTGTAAATTTTAGCTTATTAATGTCTATAACTATCAAAATAGTAATTTTCGAAATACTGCTACAAATAGGTTATTTAATAAGGTAATAAAATTGACATTATATGATAATTGGTATAAAATGTTGCAATAGAATGGAGAAGATATATGAATAAAAAATGGGAATGTTATAATATAGATGATAATAAGGTTGAAGAGCTAGTAGAACAAAAACACATTAGTAATTTATTAGCAAGTATATTGGTTAATAGAGGAATTACAGAAGAAAAGGAATTAGAGGTGTTTTTAAATCCTACTAGAAAAGATTTTTATGATCCATTTTTATTGCCAGATATGGAAATAGCCGTAGATAGAATAATAAAAGCTGTAAATAATAAAGAAAAAATAATGATATATGGAGATTATGATGCAGATGGTATAACAAGTGTTTCTGTACTAAAAAAATATTTAAATCAAATTGGATTAGAAACCGGAGAATACATACCAAATAGATTAAACGAAGGTTATGGTTTAAATAAAGAAGCTATTTTAAAAATATATAATATGGGATACAAATTAATGGTAACTGTTGATTGCGGAATATCTGGATTAGAAGAAGTTGAATATGCAAATACACTGGGAATTGAAACAATAATAACAGATCATCATGAGCCGGCAGAACAACTTCCTAATGCTATAGCAGTAATAGATGCTAAAAGAAAAGACAATATATATCCATTTAATCAATTAGCAGGAGTAGGAGTTGTTTTTAAATTAATACAAGCAATTTCTATAAAGTTGAACTTAGATGAAAAAGAATATTTAAAATATTTAGATTTAGTGTGCATAGGGACAATATCAGACATAGTCCCATTGGTGGATGAAAATAGAGTAATAGCTAAATTAGGACTTAAGCTAATAGAACAGACCAAAAATATTGGTTTACGAACATTGCTTAACATAGCAAATTTTAAAAAAATAGATTCTAATGCAATATCTTTTGGAGTTGCTCCTAGAATAAATGCATGTGGAAGAATGGGTGCACAAGAAGAGGCATTGAAGTTATTTTTAACAGAAGATAAACAAGAAGCACTAAAAATAGCAAAGAATTTAGTAAAATTCAATCAAGAAAGGCAAAACACGGAAAAGCAAATATTTGAGGATGTAATACAAGAAATAGAAAAAAATAATGACAAAGAGAAAAAATGCATAGTACTTGCAAAAGAAAATTGGCATCATGGAATAATAGGAATTGTTTCATCTAAGGTTACAGAAATGTATTATAAACCTAGCATTTTAATTTGTTTAGAAGGAGACATGGGAAAAGGATCCGGTAGAAGTGTATCAGGATTTGATTTATACAATGCTTTAAGCAAGTGCAACAATTATATAGAAAAATTTGGTGGACATTCTATGGCAATTGGAATATCTATAAAAAAAGAAAATTTTGAAAAACTAAAAGCAGAAATAGAAAAATGTGCAGAAGAAAGCAATATAAGCGATATAATGCCAATAATAAACATAGACAAAAGAATTAATTTAAAAGATATTAGTATTGAAGAAGCAAAGTCTCTGGAATTGCTAGAGCCATTTGGAGAAGCAAATAAAATGCCAATATTTTTAATACAGAATTTAAAAATTGATTCCATAAGAGCACTATCAGATGGTAAACATTTAAAATTAACATTAAAACAGGACAATTATATTATAGATGCAATAGGATTTAATATGGGAGAATTGTCAAAACAGTATCTTTTAGGGGATAAAGTAGATGTTGTAGGTACTATTGAAATAAATACATTTGGAAACAAAGAGAATATTCAAATGAATTTAAAAGATATTAGAAAAGCAATGTAATTGACATTACAAAAGGGGATGATTATTTGTATGGAAGATAATAAACCAACCATAGAAAAAATTATAACTACAATGAAAAAAAATAGCAGAAAAAATGATATAAAATTAATATCAAAAGCATATGAATTTGCAAAAAATAAGCACAAAGACCAATTAAGAAAATCTGGAGAGCCATACATTATACACCCAATAGAAGTTGCAAATATACTTGCGGATTTGGGCTTAGATGATGCAACAGTATGCGCAGCACTTTTACACGATGTACTAGAAGACACAGATACAAGTAAAAGCGATTTAGAGAAAGAGTTTAACAACGAAGTAGCAGAGATGGTGGATGGAGTTACTAAATTGAGCAAATTAAAATATGCAAGTATGAAAGAGCAACAGGTTGAAAATTATAGAAAAATGTTTTTAGCCATGGGTAAAGACATAAGAGTTATACTAATAAAATTAGCAGATAGATTACATAATATGAGAACTTTGAAATATTTAACCAGAGATAGGCAAATTGCAATTGCAAAGGAAACTATGGACTTGTATGCCCCATTGGCAAATAGATTAGGTATATATTCATTAAAATGGGAACTAGAGGATTTAGCATTTAAATATTTATATCCTGAAGAATATAGGGAAATAGTGGAAGGAATTAACAGAAAAAGGGAAGAAAGACTAAAATTTATAGACATTATATTGCATGAGATTAAGACAGAGCTAAAAAAGCAAAGAATCGAAGCAGAAATTACAGGAAGGGCAAAACATTTATACAGTATTTATAGAAAAATGCAAAGAGATAATATTACCTTAGAACAAGTATATGACTTGTTTGCTTTAAGAATTATTGTTAATTCTGTAAAAGATTGCTATAGTGCTTTAGGAATTGTGCATGAACTGTACACTCCTATGCCAGGAAGATTTAAAGATTACATAGCTGTTCCAAAACCAAATATGTATCAATCATTGCATACAACATTAATAGGACAAAAGGGTACACCATTTGAGGTTCAAATACGTACATGGGATATGCATAGAATAGCTGAATTTGGTATAGCAGCACATTGGGCATATAAGGAAGCTAATAATAGCAGAAACAAAAAGTCAAATGTAACAGTAACAGACGATAAACTCGCATGGATTAGAGAAGCATTAGAATGGCAAAAGGATATGCAAGACCCAGAAGAATTTTTGAAAACATTGAAAACAGAATTATTTGAAGATGAAGTGTATGTGTTTACTCCAAAAGGAGATATAAAGTCTTTGCCAAAGGGAAGCACTCCAATAGATTTTGCATATAATATACATGCAGAAATTGGACATCACATGACAGGATGTAAGATAAATAGTAAAATGATGCCTATAATTACAGAACTGAAGAATGGCGATATAGTAGAAATAATAACATCAGAACAATCTAAAGGACCAAGCATGGATTGGTTAAAGTTTATTAAAAGCTCTGGCGCGAAAAGCAAAATATTAAGCTGGTTTAAGAAAACACAAAGAGAAGAAAATATTGTGAAAGGTAAGGAACTAGTAGAAAAAGAAATAAAAAAGATAGGCATAAATTATTCGGAAATATTTAAGCATGATTTTGTACAAGTAGTACTTAATAAATATAAGTATAATAGTGTAGAGGATATGTATGCAAGTGTTGGATTTGGGGCAATATCAGCAGGAAAAATAGTTGCAAGATTGTTAGAAGAATACAGAAAAGAGCATCAAGAAGAAAATTTAGAAGAAAAGTTAGAAGAGTTGTCTAATGAAAAGGCAAAAACATACAAGCCTTCAAAAGCCGGAGTTGTTGTAAAGGGAATTGACAATTGCTTGGTAAAATTGTCAAAATGCTGTAATCCAGTGCCAGGAGATGAAATAATAGGATATATAACAAAGGGTAGAGGCGTTTCTGTTCATAGAAAAGATTGTGTAAATACTCGAAATTTATTAGAAGAAGAAAACAGAATTATAGATGTATACTGGGATTCAGATGAAAAAACAACATATAATGTTGATATAGAAATATATGCTAATGATAGAAGCGGACTATTGGCAGAAATAATAGCTGAAGTTTCAAATGCAAAGTGTAATTTAATTGCTGTAAATTCAAAGGCTACTAAAGAAAAAATCGCTATAACTGAAATAACAGTGGAAATTCCTAATATAGATGGATTAAATAAAGTATTAAAAGCACTTAGAAAAATAGATAGCGTATATGAGGTAAGGAGGAAAAAATGATACTAAAGAGAATAAAAGTAAATACAGGATTAATAGAAGAAACAAATTGCTATATAATACAAGACCAAGAAACTATGGAAAGTATAGTTATAGACCCAGGAGGAGAAGCAGACAAAATTATAGACATGCTAAACATATTGCAAGCTAAAGTAAAATATATATATTTAACACATTGCCATTGTGACCACATAGGAGCAGTTGAAAAAGTAAAACAAGAAAAGGGTGGTAAAATTTTAATACACAGATTTGATGCAGAAGGGCTATATGACCCAAGTATTAGTTTAACAGACCAGGTTGGACTTAATGTGCCAGAATTAGAAATAGCATCAAGAGTGGATGATAATGACATTATACATATAGGAAACATAGAATTTAAAGTAATACATACACCAGGACACACAAAGGGAAGTAGCTCTTTATATTGTGAAACAGAAAATATGCTATTTTCTGGCGATACAATATTTAAAGGAACATGGGGAAGAACAGATTTGCCAACAAGCAATTTTGAAGACATAATAAACTCTATAACAAATAAAATTTTAGTATTACCAGATGATACAATTATATATCCAGGTCATGGAAGAATGACAAGAGTTAAAGATGAAAAAAATATATATTTAGAGCTAAAAGAAGCACAAGACGTGTAAAAAAAAGAAAGGAATGAAAAAAATGATACAAAAACCTAAGGGAACAAAAGATATATTGCCACAAGATTCATATAAATGGCAGTACATAGAAGAAAAGTCAAAAGAGCTATTTGCAAACTATGGCTTTAAAGAAATTAGAGTTCCTGTTTTTGAAAATACAGAGCTTTTTCAAAGAGGCGTTGGGGAAACTACAGATGTTGTACAAAAGGAGATGTATACTTTTGAGGATAAAGGCGGGAGAAGTATAACACTAAGACCAGAAGGAACAGCAGGTGTAGTAAGAGCATATATAGAAAATGGAATGTCTAGTTTACCATCACCAATTAAAATGTGGTACAATATGTCGATGTATAGATACGAAAATGTACAAAAAGGAAGGCTTAGGGAATTTCACCAGATTGGTGCAGAAGTTTTAGGAACAAATTCGTATTTGGCAGATGTAGAAATAATACTTATGGCTAATGAATTATTTAAAATATTCAATATTCCAAATATAGAATTAGTTATAAATAGCATTGGTTGCCCAGAATGTAGAAAAAAATATCAAAAAAAATTAAAAGAGTATATAGAACCAAACCTAGATAAGTATTGTGACGTGTGTAAATCAAGGTTTGAAAAAAATCCAATGAGAATATTAGACTGTAAGGAAAAAACATGCAAAGAGTATAACAAAAATGCTCCTGCAATAACAGAATATCTATGTGATGAGTGTAAGGAACATTTTGAAAATGTAAAAAACGCATTAAAAGAATTAAACATAGAATATACAATTGATACTGGAATAGTAAGAGGTTTAGATTACTATACTAAAACTGTATTTGAATTTATTTCTAAAGATGAAGGGTACACAGTTCTTGCAGGAGGAAGATATGATGGATTAGTAAAAGAATTAGGCGGAGCAGATACACCAGCAATAGGCTTTGCAATGGGAATGGAGCGATTAGTAGAAATATATGAAAAATATAATGCAAACCCAATAGAGCCAAAGAATATGCAAATATATATAGCAAACATTGGAAGAAAAGCCGGAATATATGCTACAAAACTCACACAGGATTTGAGAAAAAAAGGCATATATGTAGAAAAAGATGTATCAGAAAGAAGCTTAAAGGCGCAGTTTAAATATGCAGATAAAAAGAATGCAGAATATTGTTTAACAATAGGCGAAGAAGAAATTGCAAGCCAAAAGGCAAAAATTAAAAATATGAAAACAGGGGAAGAAATAGAAGTAAATTTATCAGAAGAACAATGGAAGCAAGATATTGCAAAGTAACAGTTCTAAAAAAATAATCCTTTGAATATATTAATATATAATAGCATATGGACAAAGGAGAAAATATAAAAATGATAAATTTAGCAGTAATTAATATAAAAGAAGTGGTAAAATATCTAGTAAAGTTAACTATAGTAATAACAGTTGTAGTTGCACTTACTAGATATTTTTCTACTTATAAAAATGCTTTGACAAATAAGTTTAGTGACAAAACATTTCTGGAATGTATAAATCAAACAATTCCAGGAATTAAAGTTATGAATAAAGCAGAAACAAAAACACCAAAGATAGAACCATTAAAAATGATGCTAAATATGGAATTAGCGATGATAGATACAATACACGAAGAGAAAATTACAAGTAATGGAGAAGAAAGAGTGAAAAATAATAATATAGAAGAACAGCCAACAAATGAAAAGGTTGAAGAAATACAAACAGGAGTAAAAACAGAAGTGTTGGAAAATAATGTGCCAACAAAATTTACAGATGAATATAATGGAGTAAAAATAAAAAATGGAACAGACAACAAACTTACAAAGGAAATACTAACACCAAATGTAAATATAAATATGAAAAATGTTTTAATTTTTCATACACATACATGCGAGAGCTATACACCAAGTCAAGCATATCCATATAAACAAACAGGTAATTTTAGAACTACAGATAGAAATTATTCGGTAGTAAGAGTTGGCAGAGAGTTAGAGAATTATTTAAAACCATATGGATATAATATAATACATGATGAAAGTTATCATGATTACCCTTCTTATTCTGGATCATATAGTAGTTCATTAGAAACAGTGGAAAAAATACTTAAAGAGAATAGTGGATATGATATAGTGTTAGATTTACACAGAGATGCAATAGGAGATAACACATATGCACCAACAGTAAAAATAGGAGAGGAATATGTAGCACAATTAATGTTTGTAATTGGTTCAAATGGTGGTGTAGATGAACATGAAAATTGGCAAGAAAATTTAAAATTTGCTGTAAAAGTACAGGAAAAAGCAAATGAATTATATCCAGGATTATTTAAGCCAATAATATTAAGAAATTCAGATTATAACCAGTTTGTATCTAAGGCAGCATGCATAATAGAAGTAGGAGCAACAGGTAATACACTTGAACAATGCCTAGCAAGCATGAAATACTTATCAAAAGTAATAAGGGAGCTTTAGTTTTTTTGTAAATCAATAGGAGTAGAAACTTAATCTACTCCTATCAATTTATTTGCTTCGTCCTCAGAAAGATAACCATATTTTACCATAGATTGTATTACCTTTTTTTGACGGCTTTTTGTTAAGTCAGGATTTTGTGTTGGAGCATAAACACTTGGAGCATTTGGAATGCCTGCTAACATAGTTGCCTCGTATAAAGTCATTTCTTGAGGTTCTTTAGTTAAATAACCATTACAAGCTTCCTTTATTCCATAATAGCCGTCGCCAAAATAAATTGTGTTAACATATAACTCTAAAATCTGCTTTTTAGAATATTGCTTTTCTAAATCAAATGCAACAAAAATTTCTGCGACTTTTCTAATAAGTGCCGGGGTATCAGTATCAATAAAGTATAAATTGTTGGCAACTTGCTGGGTAATTGTACTGCCACCTTCTAAAAGTTTAAAATTAGAAACATTTCTTACAATGGCTCTGCCAATAGCAATAAAGTCAATTGCTCCATGCTTTTCAAAGCGATGATCTTCAACAGCAATTACAGCATTTTTATAATAATCTGGTAAACTATCTATAGAAACATAATTATTGTCAGTTTGAAGTTTAGTAACCATATTTGTTAAACTTACCTCATCAATACTGTCTTTATATAATTTATAACCTTTAAAATACAAAATAGAGATAATGATTAATACACAAAATAACAAAAATATCAATATTTTTTTAAAAATCTTCATAAAATCACCTCTTATAAATTTATTATAACTTATAGATTAAAAAAAATCTATATGAATTAGATAAGAAAAAGCTATTTTTATATTTGTAAATTATTTTAACATTGTAAAGTGACTCTAAAATGACTAACGTAAAAGGGGATTTTTTCCTTGACAAGACCTAATAAATGTAATTTAATATATTTGGTGATAATGAATGGAAAATACAGTAGCAAATGAAAGAAATATACAAATATATCCACTATATAAAGCATTTGCATGGGACATGTTTTTTTACTATTCAATAGCATTTTTATTTTTAACACAAGTGAAAAACCTTTCCCCATCAGAGGTGCTATTAACAGAAGCGGCATACCCAATATTTAAAATGTTATTACTTATACCATTTACAAAATTTATAGAAAAACAAGGAAAAAGAAAAAGTTTAATTTTTGCTAATATATCAATTGTATTATCTATATCAATTTTGATTTTTGCACAAAATATATGGTATGTTTTTTCATTTCAACTATTTTCTTCTTTAGGATATTTAATAAAGGGGATATGCGAAACCAATATGTTGTATGACAGTATTCCCAGAAATCCAAAAAGAGGTAGCTTATTTGCAAAAATAGATGGTAAAGCAACCAGTTACTATTATTATATAAACTCGGTTGCATCATTTGCAGCAGGATTTTTATATGTTATAAATCCATATATACCAATGGTTTTATGCTTAATAATGAGCGTAATTGCAACATTGTTGTGTTTTAAATTTAAAGAGATAGATGATGAAAGAAATGAAGTTAAAGAAAATCACAAAGAAAATACAAAAGGGTTACTAAAAGATATATTAAAATCGCCTAGATTAATTAATTTGATTTTATTTGGTGCATTATTTTATGGTTTATTAGCTATTTTAACGACATTAAGAACTAGTTTGCTTGACGAAATTAGACTTCCAGAGCAATATTTTGGTGTAATATTTGCATTATTAGAAATTATTTCTGGAATAACAACAATGAACCAAAACAAATTTCATAATAAATTAAAAAATAGAACATTAGCAGTATTATCTATTCCTGTAACGGTTTCTTGCATAATATTAGGAGTAGTGGCAAAAAGTAATATACCATTTATGTTTGTTATAGTTATACTGATATTACTATACATAATACAATATGTAATGAAAGGACCATTTTACATATTGATAAAAAGATATTTAAATAATTTTACAACTCATAAAATAAGAAATAAAATTTCTTCTGTATATAATTTGGTAGAAAATATATCAAGATGCATTATTGCACTTATTTCATCAATATTATTAAAATATACAACTACAGCTAACACGCTACTAATAATAGGCACAATTTACACAATTTTATTATTAGCAATGCTAATAAATATGAAAGGAAAAGTTGGCTTAAATCCAGAAGAATATACAGAAAAAGATATTAAGTTTTTAAATTTAAAATAATTGACAAAATGAATAAGTTAGTAGATAATAGAATAAAAGTTACAAAGGAAATTTTTAAGGTACCTAAGGAGGAAAAAATATGTATGTATTTAATAGGATAACAGTTAATCCGCAATTGCCAAAGAGAATAGACAAATTGTCTAAAATAGCTAATAATTTATGGTGGGCTTGGAACACGGAATTTTTAAAGTTATTTAAAGAAATTGATATAGATTTATGGGAGAACATTGGAAAAAATCCAGTTAAATTTTTAAAGCAAGTTTCTCAAGAAAAATTAGAAAAGATTGTAGAAAATGAGGAATTTCTTAAGGAATATGACAAAATTGTAGAAGATTATGAAGATTACATGAATAGTAAAATAACATGGTTTAGTAAAAAGTATCCTAACAATAAGAATGATTTAATAGCATATTTTTCGGCGGAATATGGGTTGGACGAAACATTGCCAATTTATTCTGGTGGATTAGGAATTCTTTCTGGCGACCATTTAAAATCAGCAAGTGACTTGGGAATTCCATTTGTAGCAGTTGGATTGTTGTATAAAAATGGCTATTTTAATCAAAAAATTAATGGCAATGGAATTCAAGAAACAGAATATAACGAGATTGATATATCAGCATTACCAATAATACCAGTAAAAGATTGTGAAAATAATGATGTTATTATTTCAGTACAGCTTCCAAAAAAGAAATTGTATTTAAAGGTATGGAAAATATTAGTGGGAAGAGTAACATTGTATTTAATGGACTCTGATATAGATAAAAATATAGAAGAATATAGAAAAATTACTAAAACTTTATATGGCGGAGATCAGGAAATGCGTATATGTCAAGAAATAGTTTTGGGAATGGCAGGAATTGAATTATTACGTACATTAGGATTAAACCCAACTGTTTACCATATGAATGAGGGACATTCTGCATTTTTAACTTTAAAATTAATAGAAAATATCATTAAAGAGAAAAAGGTATCTTTTGAAATAGCAAGAGATATTGTAAGCTCTAAAACTGTATTTACAACACATACTCCAGTACCGGCAGGAAACGATATTTTTCCACTAAACTTAATAGAAAAATATTTTAAAGATTATTGGAATGAATTGGGAATACAAAAAGTAGATTTTATGAAGTTAGGAATGAAACCAAAAGACGGATTGGAAAATTCTTTTAATATGGGAATTTTGGCTCTAAAAATTGCAGGAAAAAAGAATGGAGTTAGTAAGCTTCATGGAGCAGTATCAAGAGAACTATTTAGTGAAATATGGCCTAATATAGCAGCAAATGAATCACCAATAACATATGTTACAAATGGAATACATACTTGTACATGGCTTGCACCATCATTAAAGAAATTATATAATAAATATTTAGTTCCTTATTGGCAAGATAATATACAGTGTGACGAGACTTGGGAAAAAATTAAAACAATACCTGATGATAGACTATGGGAAGAGCATAATGCTAGAAAGCAAAAGTTATTAGAAGTTGTTAAAAGTAGCACAATATCAAGGTTAAGAAGAACAGGATATAATTACGAAGAAATAAACAAGATAGTGTCAGGATTAAATCCTAATGCTTTGACAATAGGTTTTGCAAGAAGATTTGCGACATATAAAAGAGCAACACTGATATTTAAGGATTTAGAAAGAATTACGCAAATATTTAGTGATAGTGGTAAACCAATACAGATAATATTTGCAGGAAAAGCACATCCTGCAGACAAAGAAGGGCAAGATTTAATAAAATTTATACATGAAATATCTATGAAACCACAATTTAAGGGCAAAGTTTTCTTATTAGAAAATTACAATATAGCAATGTCAAGGTATTTAATTTCTGGCGTAGATGTATGGCTTAACAACCCAAGAAGACCAATGGAAGCATCAGGCACTAGTGGACAAAAAGCATCTGTAAATGGAGTTGTAAATTTAAGTATATTAGATGGCTGGTGGGCAGAAGGGTATAACTCGAAAAATGGTTGGGCAATAGGCCAAAACAAAGATTATGATAATTATGAAATACAGGATAAAGCAGACAGCGACAGTTTATATGACATATTGGAACATAAAGTTATACCAACATACTATGATAAAAATGAAAAAGGCATACCTACAAAATGGACTGAATTAATGAAAAATTCGATAATGTCAACAGGTGGAAGATTTAGTACATCGAGAATGCTAATAGATTATACAGAAAAGTTGTATTTGCCATTATGTGATTTATATAATAGATATTACTCAAGTTTAGAAAATGTTGCAACATATAATTTGTGGAAGCAAGAATTATATAATAACTGGGATGACATTAAAATTACACAGGAGAATAATTTAGATAATATTACAATAGATGCAGGTAATAATATTGAAGTTAAGTGTAAAGTAGAGTTGCCAAACGTATTGCCGGACAATATAGAGGTTCAAGTATATTACGGAAAAATTGAAGAAAATGGTGTTGTAGATGATATAACAATAATTCCAATGAGAATGAAAAGCTCAGACGTAGAAAACAAAATATATGAATATATTGCAAAAGTTAATTTGAAAAATGGTGGAAACTATGGATATACTTTTAGGGTTATGCCAAAACACGAAATGCTATTAGATTCTGCAAATTTAAATTTAGTAAAATGGATAACAAAATAAGTTATATAAAATATAATGATATATGGGTTTATAGGTTAATCCCCCAAAAACCTAAATATATTTATAAGGAATAGGAAAATGCGCAAAACAAAAATTATATGTACATTAGGACCTGCTGTTGATAATCCAGATATATTAGAAAAACTTATGTTAGCAGGAATGGATGTTGCTAGAATAAATTTTTCTCATGGAAATTACGAGGAACAGCAAGATAGAATTGAAAGAGTAAAAGAAGTTAGAAAAAGAGTTAACAAGCCAATATCATTATTATTAGATACAAAAGGACCAGAAATAAGAATAGGAAAATTTGCTAATGATGAAATTGTACTAGAAAATGGTGATGTGTTTACTTTAACAAATGAAGATATTTTGGGAAATAAAACAAAGGTGTCTATTACATATAAGAATTTATATAATGAAGTACAAATAGGCACAAAAATATTGATTAATGATGGAACAATAGAAACTATTGTTAAAAAAATTGATGGAAAAGACATCATATGTGAAGTTATAAACGGAGGAAAACTTACAAATAGAAAAAGTATAAACATACCTGGAATGAATATTAATTTACCAAGCATTACTCAAAAAGATATAGATGATATAAAATTTGGAATTATAGCAGGGTTTGACTACATAGCAGCTTCTTTTGTTAGAAAGCCAGAAGATGTCCTTGCAATAAGAAAAATACTAGAAGAAAATGATGGAACACATATAAAAATAATTTCTAAAATAGAAAATAGAGAAGGTATAAACAACTTTGATAAAATTTTGGAAGTATCTGATGGAATTATGGTTGCAAGAGGAGATTTAGGTGTAGAAATTCCTATGGAAGAAGTACCAGTAAGGCAAAAAGAATTTATATCTAAATGTGCTAAAGCAGGAAAGCCTGTAATAACGGCTACGCAAATGTTGGAGTCTATGATATTAAATCCAAGACCTACAAGGGCAGAGGTAAGTGATGTTGCTAATGCTATATATGATATGAGTACCTCAATAATGCTCTCGGGAGAGTCGGCTACAGGAATATATCCAATAGAATGTGTTAAAACAATGGCAAAAATAAGTGAAACAATAGAGGATTCTATTAAATATTGGAAAAGATTTAAAAATAAGGAATATGCTAAAGAAAACAAAGATTTAGAGTATAGCTTAAATTATTCAACTTGTACTACTGCAATGGAACTTAATGCAAAAGCTATATTTGCATATACAAATACAGGAAGAACAGCAACAATGTTGGCAGGATTTTTTCCTCAATGCCCAATATATATAATAACAGATAATGAAATAACATATAGACAAATGGCTTTATTATGGAATATTAATCCAATATTAGTTGATAAAGATGAAGACATAGACAAAATGATAAATAACGGCATAGAAATAGCAAAAAAATATAACTATGTAAAAAAAGATGACATAATAGTAATTGCAGGAGGAGCATCAATACTTTCTTGCCATGATGAAGCAACTACAAATAGAACAATAGGTGGAGTTTTAAAAATTTAATAACAGATGTATAAAGAGGGAGTTAAAATTGGCGATTATAGAAAATAAATATCGTATTGGAGTAAAATACGTGAATCAAAATAGACTATTGACATTAAGGGGAATAATATTGTTGCTAGAGGATTTGGCGTGTAGACATTCAGATATGGTTGGTTTTGGCATTAATGATACATTTAAAACAAACCTTTCATGGGTATTACTTAATTGGAAGATAAAAATTTTAAAAGAAGCAAATTATGGCTCTACTGTGACTGTAAAAACATGGTCAAGAGATACTAATAAATTATATACATATAGGGATTTTGAAATATATGATGAAAATAATAATTTAATTTGTATAGCATCTTCTAAATGGGTATTATTAAGTACAAAAACAGGTCACATAACACAAATTACAGACGAGATAAGAAATGCATACAATCCAGAAAACAAAACAGTGTTTGAAGAACCAGAAATATCAAAACTAATAGAACCATCAAATGCCAATGAGACATTTTCATTTAGAGTTAATAGAAGAGATATAGACATAAATAATCATATGAATAATTTGTACTATTTGGATTATGCTTTAGAGGCATTGCCAGAAGATGTGTATTTAAAAAAATTTAAAAATGTGGAAATTACATACAAAAATTCATCAAAGTTAGGGGATATAGTAAATTGTTTTTATAAAGAGCAAGAAGATGGCTATTATGTTGTAATGAAGTCAGAAACAAGCAAAATATTATATGCAATAATAAAATTGTGTTAGAAAATGATAGAAAATCTAAAATAATTAGAAAGAAAAAAATAAATGTATAAGGACTAGTTATAGTTAGTCTTTGTATGAGAGAGGAAAGTGAATGACAAGAGGAAAGAGAATGAAAAAAAATAATAATACAAAAATTATTTTTTATTTTATTATATATTTTTTACTTTTTTTTGTTTTAATATATTCTGGAATTAAAATTTATGAATGGTACAGGGATAAAAATAAAAACAATGAAATAGCTCAAAAAATTAAGGAGACGGTAATAGTTGAAAGCAATGGTAAAAATAAAGAAGAATATTTGATTGATTTTGATAAATTGAAAGAACAAAATAATGAAGCTATTGCGTGGATTAAAGTAAATAATACAAATATTGAGTATCCTGTTGTTAAAACTAAAAATAATGAATTTTATTTAAATCATAGTTTTGATAAAAGCGAAAATTTGGGAGGATGGATTTTTGCGGACTACAAAAATAAATTTAATGGCACAGATAAAAATATTGTTATTTATGGGCACAATATGAAAGATAATTCGATGTTTGGGACTATGCAAAATATTTTGAATCCGGAGTGGTATAATAATGAAGAAAATACAAATATTATACTAAAGACTGAAGGGAAAAATTATATTTATAAAGTTTTTTCAATATATAGAATAGAAAATGAAGATTATTATATTAAAACAGAATTTAGCAATGATAGTGAGTTTGAACAATTTTTAAATACCTTAAAGGCAAGAAGCATAAGGGATTTTAACATGGATATGCTTGAAAGTGATAGTATTTTAACATTGTCTACCTGTGATAACAACAATAAATATAGAGTCGTTTTACATGCTAAAAAAATATAGGAGGAAAAAATTATGGAGAATTTAAAAAAGAATAAAATGTTTATAATAATTATTAGTGTTTTAATTATAATTGTTGCTGTTCTTGGGATAATGCTTATTAAGAATAATGATGGAAGAGGTAATAAAGTGGGAAGTAGTGACAAAAATGAAAAAAACATAAAAATTGTAGAAAACGAGGTAAATAAGCTTACGTTAGAAGATTTTTCAAATTCAGCGTTTAGTATGAAAAAACCAAATGGATGGACAGTTGAAACAGGGGGAATAGATATATTTTATACAATTAGGGTATATGACCCTCAAAATACAAACAATCAAATATATTTAATGTTAAAGATGCAACCATTATTAAAAACAGAAGCAGGAAAAAGGTCTTGGCAGAATTACTACAACATGAGTGGCAATAATTCACAATACAAGTTGTTCGCAGATGCCGTGGTTTTAGCAAATCCTACAACAGAAGAGTTTTATAAAAAATTTGACGAGATAGCAGCATATGCAAGTGCAATAGAACCATCATTTTCTACAATAAAGTTTCCTAAATTTTCAAATTTTACTAAACAGGAAGAGTTTGAATCAACAGCTAGTATGAAAAGTGTTGCATTAGATAGCAAAGTGTTAAGAGGAACTTTTACAGGTGATAATTCAAAGCAAGGCGAGGGCTTATTTATGGCATCAATTGTTAATTTTGGCAATAACTATCTTGGCGGTGTAGATACTTCATACTATATGGTTTATGACATAATGGCAATAACATCAGAAAAAGATAAGTTTATAGATTATAAAGAAATATTACTAGAATCTATTAATTCAATAAAATTTAGCGATAGTTATGTAAAACAAACAATAGATAATGGAAATGCTCAAACTAAACAAGCGCTTGCACTAAATGCATCAATACAAAGAGCTTTTGATTCTTATATGAGTGCTTGGGAAAATAGAAGTAAATCATATGATATTATGAGTCAAAAACAAAGTGATGCAATACTTGGATATGAAAGAGTTTATGACACAGAAACTAATGATATATATAAAGCATATAATGGTTTTACCGATGAATATGATGGCGAAAGATATAAATCAATAACAGATAACATGTATACAGAAAAAACCAGTGGCTATATAGAAAAATAATATTATATATAAAATGAAAATATACAGCACCTTCTTAAATATTTTGTCATATTATGTATTATACAAACAAATAAGGAAAGATAGGGTTAAAAATTTTTTAATCTGAATCAATACCTTAGGAAAGGAATGATAATTAAAATGTATAATTGCAAATATAGAAGGTGTTGTTGTCAAAAAAGCTTTGACAATAATATGTTACAAGATGCATGTAATAATTGTGGTGTAGTAGCAGATTATTACAACGAGAATAATAAAAATTCTTCTTGCGATTGTGGATTTGAAGAAAGTGAAAACGTTTTTCCAACTAATCCAATGTTTGGTCAAAGCTATGTTCCAATTCAGACAATGAACAAAACATTTACCCCTTGTGTTGGATTAAAAATGGGAACAATATTTCCAGAGTTAGTTAGCCCATATGTACCATGTCAATCTATAGAAGAAAATGCTTTTATAAAAGCTATGAATACGGTTGGAGAGGGGTGTAATAAATGTTACTAGAAGAAAATGAAAACAGGAATTGTAACTGCAACAATGCAAATAATAGTTGTTGCCAAAAAAATCCTACTCCAAGTGTTTCAACATATTCTTTTAATTTTACTAATATTATGCCAGAAGAATTTTGTGCAGAGGAAGAAATGACAAGGGCAGATATGTTACAAAAAATACGTTGCTTAGGATTTGCAGTTGTTGAACTTGCAGAATATTTAGACACACATGCAGATGACAAAAGAGCATTGGCGCTTCATAAAGAATATGCTAATGAATTAAGAGAATTATCAAATAAATATCAAAAAGTATATGGACCGCTTACAATTGCATTTCCATGTAATAAATGGAGATGGTTAGAGGAACCATGGCCTTGGGAAAGGGGGAGTTTTTAATGTGGACCTATAATAAAGTATTACAATATCCTATAAATATAAAATGCCCTAATCCAAAACTAGCAAAAAATATAATAAGCCAATATGGAGGCCCAGACGGCGAATTGGGAGCATCTCTTAGATATTTATCACAAAGATTTGCAATGCCAGATCAAAATGCAAAAGCAATATTAAATGATGTAGGTACTGAAGAATTAGCGCATTTAGAAATGGTTGGTAGTTTAGTGCATCAATTGACAGAAGGCGTAACTATAGAAGAATTAGAAAAAGCAGGACTTAGTGCATATTATACAGATCATGGGGTGGGTTTGGAATATATCCAAATAAGAATTTAAATAAATTTGATTTAAAAATTAAAATAATTGTTAAAATAATTATGTAATTTCAAGATACGATTAAAATCTTGTTTACTATTAAGAATATTAAAAATATAAATTGTATCAGTATTTTCTGATATATAATACATAATTCTATATCCAGAATGTCGTGAACTTTTGTATATAATTTCTCTAAAACGCTTGTCCGACATTTCTGGAATATATCTGCCAATATATGGCGAATCTTCTAAATCATGAATGCGAAAGAGAATGTTTCTATTCGTTTCAATGGCATTTCTTAATGAATACTGATAATTATAATAATTAATATCAATAAGTGACTGCTTAGCCAAATCGTTTACTACTACGTTCATATAATGCCTCCATTTCTTTTTCAAGTTCTTCTAAAGTTATAGTTCTTCCGTTTTTTATATCATCTGCACTTTTAGCAAGTCCTATAAAAACATATAAATCATATAATGAACCATAAAATGTACCGTCATCAGTTGGAGCTTTCTTTAGAAGTTCACTAATTTTTTCCATAGAAATATCTTCCTTTATACTCATAATAATCACAATCCTTTCTTTAATTAAATTTTCTTTCCAATTAATGACCTTATACATTCTTTGTCATTTTCGGATAAATCATCAACACCATAAGTGTCAACATATTTTTGAGTTACTTCTTGCAAAATTTCTTTCGTACTTTTTTTCAAAACTTCTTCATCAATATTGTATGGTAAAGATTCGATAACATTAACGAATTTTTCTCTTATTGGTGACATATTAAAACTCCTTTCATTAAAATTTATTAATAGTATACCATAATTTAAATTAAATTACTATGCTTTTTATGTGAATAGCTTGTAAAATTTATACAATATACTAAAAATTCCAACGAATAATAATATCTTGTGTTTTTGTTTTCCTGTCTTTTTCTCCAATCTCAATATAGTCTATAAAGCTATTGACAATATCATAATTAAGCTCTTTAAAATCTTTAAAGTGATTAATTATTTTTTCTTTTTGTTCTTTTATAAATTTACTGTTTAATTCTTTTTCTTTTAAATTAGATAAATCACTTTCAAGTTTTGTTAGTTCTTTTTGCTTTGCTGATTTATCAGCTAGGAAAGAAGAGTTTAAATCTTCAAATACTTCTTCTGGAACTTTGCCACTTACTTTATTTAAATAGAGTTCTTTTATTGCTTTATTGATATTTTCCATTTCTTTAGAAAGTAGTAGAGCTTTATTTTCTAATAATTTAGCTTTATTCAAGTTGTCATTTGAAACAAATAAATCATCAGAAATATTATCAAAGTTATAAAATGCTAAAATTTTCTCTCTAATCTTTTCAGTAACAAGATTTTTAAGGTTTTCATAGCCAATAGAATGGGGAGTGCAAGTTCCATAGAGTT